>Ga0068858_100000525_pt1 | contig 40250 bp, 39 predicted proteins | sample KBSSwiS12_FD_66589 | JGI IMG/M metagenome (GOLD analysis project Ga0068858, IMG submission 66589) | Switchgrass rhizosphere microbial communities from Kellogg Biological Station, Michigan, USA - KBS Switchgrass S1-2 | ecosystem: Host-associated > Plants > Roots > Rhizosphere > Soil ... | reverse complement strand
GCCTGCATGAGGGGGGATCGGTTGCCGCGGACGCGTCTGCCGCCCGGACCAGGCCGGACCACAGGAGGAGCGACGCGTACATTGCCGCAAGCGCCACGACGCGGATGCGGCCGCTCAACTGACACATGGACTTGACCCGCCGGGGTGGCAACGACATGATCTTGTAATAACCCTTGAATAGCCGTTTAACGAACCCTAGTCAAGCTTCATAACCGGGGCAAGTATTTGATAGAACGGGCGTAACGGCACGAAGGCGGGGCCCCGGCGCGCGTATCCGCGGTACGTGTCTGGTGGTGGAGAGCGCTTGCCGCAGCATTCCGGAGCACTGCATTGAACAGACAATCAACGCCCGAGCTGGAGGATTTCCGCCGTGTCCAATTGATCGAGGTCACGATCGACAGTCTGGCCGAAGTTGGCTATGTGGGCAGCACTCTGGCACAGATTGCGAGCCGGGCGGATGTCTCGCCGGGGTTGGTTGCTCACTATTTCGACGACAAGGATGGCTTGCTCGAGGCGGCGTTCCGGACTCTGAGCCGGCGCCTGTTCGAACAGATGGATGCGTGCATGCGCCAGGCGCGCACACCGCGTGGCCGCATCCAGGCGATCATTGACATCAATCTCGGACCCGAGGAGTTCACTCAACGAACCGGCAGTGCCTGGTTGGCGTTCTGGGGACAGGTTCCACACGTCGAGGGGTTGAAGCGCGTTCAGAACGCCTATCAAAAGCGCATGGTATCCAACTTGCGCTATGCGTTGGTTCGGTTGCTGCCCGTGGCGGAAGCCCGCAGCCTGGCGGCAACGATCGCAGCCATGATCGACGGTGTCTGGTTGCGTGCTGCGCTGTCCAATTGGGTGGAGGCTGACAGTGAAAGCGCGCGCGCCTTGTTGACTGCGTTTGTTGACGCGCGCTTGCGGGAAAGCGCGCGTGACAGGCGCGACGCCGATGAGTGTGCCGCTCCCAAGCTCGCGCCAGCCCGCTCGCCTGATTCGTTTACAACGCTCAACCCGGCGACCGGCGAGGTTCTCGCCACAATCAAGGTCAGCGGTGCGGTCGAAATTGACGCCGCCGTCGCTGCAGCTCGCGAGGCGCAGCGCGCCTGGGCCGTCAGGACCGGTGCCGAGCGAGGCCGGATTCTGCGGCGTGCGGCCGAGATCCTGCGTGCGCGCAACGCGGAGCTGGCCGAGCTCGAGACGCGCGATACCGGCAAGCCCATCCAGGAAACGAGTGTGGTTGATGTAGCATCGGGGGCGGAGTGCTTCGAGTATTTCGCAGGAATCGCCGCAACGATTGCAGGGGAGCATCTGGATCTCGGGCCGCAGGCGTTCGGGTACACGCGGCGCGAGCCTCTGGGCATCGTCGCGGGAATCGGAGCCTGGAACTATCCACTGCAGATCGCGTGTTGGAAGTCCGCTCCGGCGCTGGCATGCGGCAATGCCATTATCTTCAAGCCGGCGGACCTGACGCCGCTGACCGCGATCAAGCTTCAGGAAGTTCTGCGCGAGGCGGGGCTGCCCGAAGGTTTGTTCCAGGTGGCGCAGGGTTTTGCAGAAACGGGACGGCTGCTTTCCCGGCATCCGGGCATTCAGAAGGTATCGGTCACGGGCTCGGTGGGTACGGGTAAGGCCGTCATGGCCGATGCAGCCAGCACGCTCAAGCACATCACGTTGGAGCTGGGTGGCAAATCGCCGTTGATCATTTGTGACGATGCGAAGCTCGACAATGCTGTGTCGGGCGCGTTGCTGGCCAACTTCTACTCCGCTGGCGAGGTGTGCTCGAACGGCACACGCGTATTCGTACATCGCAGGGTGAAGGCGGCGTTTCTCGACAAGTTGAAGGCGCGGGTGAGCGCCATGCGCATTGGCAATCCACTGGACCCTCAGACGCAGGTCGGCTCGCTGATTTCAGCAAGTCATATGGAGAAGGTCCTGGGTTATATCGCGAGGGGCAGGGCGGAGGGCGCTCAGGTTGTGACCGGTGGTTACCGCGTGACCACGGGTGACCTGGCTAATGGGTTCTACGTGGCGCCGACGGTGTTTGATGAGTGTCACGACGATATGGCGATTGCCCGCGAGGAAATCTTCGGGCCGGTGATGACCGTGCTGATGTTTGATGATGAGGACGAGGTCATTGCGCGCGCCAACGCCACGGAGTACGGCTTGTCGGCGGGTGTCTTCACCAACGACCTTACCCGTGGCCATCGGATGATTGCGCAGCTGCAGGCGGGGACCTGCTGGATCAATCACTACAACATTACCCCCATCGAGATGCCGTTCGGTGGGATGAAGATGTCCGGTCTCGGGCGTGAGAACGGACGCGCCGCGATCGAGCATTACACACAATTGAAGAGCGTCTATGTCGCGCTGCGCGACGTAGAATCGCCGTATTGACGGGCCAAATAGATAGGAACGGGGCTTTGGCAGAAGACATTTTTGACTATGTGATCGTCGGCGCGGGGTCGGCCGGCTGTGTGCTCGCGGACCGGCTTACGGAAGACGGCCGCAACAGCGTGCTCGTGTTGGAAAATGGCGGCTCCGACAGGTCGGTGTTCATCCAGATGCCCACGGCGCTGTCCATACCGATGAACATGCCCAGGTTCAATTGGTTCTATCACACCGAGCCGGAGCCGCATCTCGGTGGCCGCAAATTGCACACTCCCCGTGGCAAGGTATTGGGCGGCTCTTCCTCCATCAATGGCCTGGTGTACGTGCGTGGCAATCCGCATGATTTTGACCGCTGGAAGGAGGAGGGGGCGCACGGCTGGAGTTATCGGAACGTACTGCCGTATTTTCGCCGCGCGGAGAAACGGGCCGCCGGCGCTGATGCTTACCGTGGCGACAGCGGTAAACTCTGCACGACCAACGGCACGTTGGAAAACCCGCTGAATCCCGTTTGGCTCGAGGCTGGCAAGCAGGCGGGTTATCCCCTGACCGCGGATATGAACGGCTTCCAGCAGGAAGGCTTTGGGCGGATGGACATGACCGTAGGGGATGGCCGCCGTTGTAGTGCTGCGAATGCCTATTTGCGGCCGGCCATGCGGCGGAGAAATCTGGCGGTTCGAACCCATGCGTTGGTTACGCGCGTGGTGTTTGAGGGGCGCCGCGCGGTTGGTGTGCGTTATGAGCGCGGTGGCCAGGAAGTTGTGGTGCGTGCCCGGCGCGAGGTGATCATCAGCGCCGGTCCCATCAACTCGCCCCAGCTGTTGAAGCTGTCCGGGGTCGGTCCGCAGGCGGAGCTCGCCGCAGCGGGCATTGCTGTGGTTCACGACCTGCCAGGTGTGGGGGAGAACCTCCAGGACCACCTGGAGTTCTATTTCCAGGTGGCGAGCCTCGAGCCGGTCACGCTGTACAAGCACATGAACCCGCTACGCAAGGCGCTCATCGGGGCGCGCTGGCTGCTGACCCGGGGCGGCCTGGGGGCGACCAATCACTTCGAGGCGGGTGGCTTCATCCGCAGCCGGGCGGGGGTCCGCTATCCGGACATCCAATATCACTTCCTGCCCATGGCGGTGAGCTACGACGGCTCCTCGCTGGCCCAGGAGCATGGATTTCAGGCGCACGTCGGACCGATGCGTTCCAAATCCAAGGGGTGGGTACGGCTTGCGTCGCCGCACGCGCGGGACAAGCCGCGGATATTGTTCAACTATCTCTCACAGCCGGACGACTGGATAGAGATGCGGGCCTGCGTCCGCCTGACGCGCGAAGTGTTCGCGCAAACGGCGTTCGATCGCTATCGGGGCCGCGAGATTCAGCCCGGGGCAGACGTGCAGACGGATGAGCAGATCGATGCTTTCGTACGCGAAAAAGTCGAAAGCGCGTACCACCCTTCGTGTTCCTGCAGGATGGGCGATGAGAACGACCCAATGGCGGTGGTGGATCCACACACAGAGGTGCGCGGTATCGACGGGTTGAGGGTGGTGGATTCATCGATCATGCCCTCGATCACGACCGGCAACCTGAATGCACCCACCATCATGCTGGCCGAGAAGGCAGCCGACCATATTCTGGGCAAGAGCATGCTGGCGCCGTCCGATGCCCCCTATTACGTAGCGCCGAATTGGGAGACGAGCCAGCGATAGGCCCGCTCGGCCATAGGTGCGGTCGGCGCCAGGGCGGTCCTTGCGCCGGTATTATTATCACGTCAATAATAAGGCGATGCTAAGGCGTGGGGCCCAGCCCCTGAGAGGTACCTCATGTCACGCTTGCAAATCACCGCCGCGAACGAGCTCAGCATCGAGCTGTCCACCGGCAATCGTTTCCCGATTCACCCCTTGTGGCTGCGCGAGCGCTGTCAGGACTCCAAATCCCTCGATCTGCGCACGGGTCAGCGGCTGGAGGATCCGTCGGACTTGGATCTGCAGCTTGGATTGATGTCGGTCGTCGAAGTAGAGCCGGGGAGGTATCGGATCCGGTTCACCGACGGGCATGAAGGCGATTTCCTGGGCCACGAGATTCTTGCCGAAGCTGCCTTGCCGCCCGGCGACCACGATTGTCCGGCTCCGCGGCTGTGGGATGGCGCCCTCAAGGATTTGCCTCGCGCAGCCTGGAGCGCTACGCCCACCCCTGCGATCAAGGCGGACTGGCTCGCCAATTTTCTCGAGTACGGGTTCATCATTTTCACGGGCGTGCCCACGGAGTCAAAGACGGTGCTGCAAGTTGGCTCCGCATTCGGGTATGTGCGTGATACTAACTTCGGGACGTATTTCGACGTGCGTACGGTTCCGGATGCCAACGACCTTGCATACACCTCGCGCTTCCTCGATCCCCACACCGACAATCCGTACAGATCACCTGTGCCGGGTGTGCAGTTGCTGCACTGTCTCGCCAATGAAACCACCGGCGGTTTATCAACGCTCGTGGACGGCTTCGCGGCAGCTGCGGCGCTGCGTGCACAGGATCCGGAGAGCTTCGGGATCCTGGCGCGGACGCCCGTACGGTTTCGATTTCGCGATATCGACACCGAGCTGGTACGCAGCGCCCCGCTGATCGAAATGGATGGAGCCCTGGGTGTCGAAGCGATCAACTTCAGCCCACGGCTGGACTACGTGCCGCTGCTGCGGCCGCAGGAGCTGGCGGCCTATTTCCGGGCCCGCAAGGCCCTCGATCATCTGCTGCGTTCGCCGCGCTTCGAGATTCGCTTCCTGCTCGGATCGGGTGACCTGATGATGATGGATAACCGGCGGCTGCTCCATGGCCGCACTGCTTTCGATCCACGCGAGGGATTGCGGCACCTTCAGGGTTGCTACATTGACCTCGATGGGCCCCGCAGCCTGTATCGTGTATTGCGGCGGCGGTTGGCGTCTGGGAGTTCCGTATGAGCTCAATAAACAGGATCGTCAGCTTCCGCAGGATGGAGGACGGCACGAAGGAAGATTATGAGCTGCTGGATGAGTCCGAGAAGAAGTATGCCGCCGGTTTGCCCGGCCGCGTGCTGCAAGCGGTGCGCAAGCTCGACCATTCGCTCGAGGGGTATCCTGTCAGCCGGCTCGGCCACTCACTGCAGACGGCGACGCGTGCTCTGAATGACGGCGCCGACGATGAGTTGATCGTCGCGGCACTGATTCATGACGTTGGCGACGAGTTGGCCCCATACAACCACGCGGAAGTTGCCGCCGGGATCATTCGCCCCTACGTGCGCGCGGAAGTCACCTGGATCGTCGAGCAGCATGGCCTGGTACAAACCTACTATTACGTGCACCACAGCGGGGGTGATCGGTTCATGCGCAACCGCCTGCAGGGACATGAGTGGTTCGACGCCTGCATCAATTTCTGCCATAAGTGGGACCAGTCATCGTTCGATCCGGACTACCCGACGCTGCCGCTGGAGGCATTTGAGCCGTATGTGAACCGGATTTTCAGCCGCAAGGCGCATGATCCGCGGTATACGAACCACGCGGCTTGATCAGGGGCGATAGCGTGTCAATGCGTCCCCGAGGGCCTCGCGCAGCGGTTGGAGCCATGGCTCGTAGTGACGCCATTGGTCCAATCCCTCACGATAGATCGGCTGGCGCACTTGCTCCGAGCTTGCCGTACGGACGCTGCGCTCCGTCTTGTGAAACTCGACACAGGCCGGCTCGAACTCGAGCTCGCAATAATCCAGCAGACGGCGCACCGCGCCTGGCAGATCGTCCACTACATCTTCATGGTGTATACGCAGCACCCGTCCCGGGAGAACCGAGTCCCAGTGCCTCATGAGCTCGAGGTAGGTGCGATAGTAACGCGCGATGTCCTCGATGCTGTACGTAAACTCCTGGCCTTGCGCGAACAACTGCTTGAGGTTGCCGAAGCAGCAAGCCATCGGCTCGCGGCGCGCGTCGATGATTTTCGCGTTGGGTAACATCAGGTGCAGCAGTCCGATGTGGCGAAAGTTGTTGGGCATCTTGTCGATGAAACGCGGCTTGCCGGAGGCAAGCGGTGAACGACCGCCGGTCCGATAGATGCGTGTATCGGTCAAATACTTCTCGCCCAGGGCGCGGAAATCCTCGGCACTCATGCCAGCCAGCACCGCGGGGTAGCGCGGATTGTCGAGGTCAGCGTCACGGCCCTTCAGGTCCACGACGATGCGCGGAATGTCTGCCAGCTCGTGCGTGCCTTCGACCGCTGAGTGCGACGCCAGGATCTGCTCGATCAGTGTCGAGCCTGAGCGGGGTAGGCCGACTATGAATATAGGATCGGCGGAGCTTGCGCCGCTGCCCTTGTTACGGGCGAACAGACCGGGTGTACAGACTTCGATCTGCAGACGAGTGTTCAGCTCGAGGACTTCCGGCCGATAGTGGCTTGCCGCGCGTTTGAGCGCATTGCCGCGCACGTAATACTCAAAGGAGCTCGCGTATTGCTGCCGGTCCTCGAGTGCCTTCCCCAATGCAAAACACAAATGGTACCTGTCAACCAGCGACGCGGCCGGTTCCGCCGTCGTCATCTGCTCCAATTCTTCGTCCGTGAACCTGTAGGTCTTCAGGTTAGCCAGGCTCCAGTAGACATCGCCGTAACCGGGACGAGCCGCCGCCGCGGCTCTATACTCGGCGATGGCTTCCTCGCGGCGTCCGAGAGTCTTCAGTGAATGAGCGATGGACAGATGCAAGTCCGCCGGCTGCGCCGCCCCGGTCAATAGTTCTCGGTACAGTTCGATGGCACGCTCGTGCAGGCCCAGACCCACGCACGTCAGCGCATGGAGCGTACGGTAGTTACGGTTGGAGGGGTCCGCGGCGAGCAGCTTTTCCGCTTCGCCGTGAGCGCTCGGGTACATGTGGCGCTTGATTAACACTTGCGCGTAGTCGAACCGCGCAGCGTGATAGTCGGGTGTCAGGTCGAGCACCGCCTCCAGCAGCAGCTGCGCATCATCGAGTACGTCCCGCTCGATGCCGATGCGCGCCAGCAGCCGCATCGCTTCGACATGGTGACCCTGCCTGAGCAGGAAATCCCGAATGATGCTTTCGGCTTCAGCCAATTCACCGTCTGAAAACAGCGCCGTTGCCGTCACTACTTCGGGAGGTAGTTTCTTTAATGTCGCAACATGCGCAGCCGCGTCAACTGCGTTATCCAGTTGCCCCGTCATCCGAAACAAGCCCTCGAGCATGTTCCAGCTGACGGAGAGAGCCGCGTTGATGTGCACGGCCCTCGCAAACGCGTCGATTGCCTGAGGTGCCTGCTTCAGCGCGACATGACATTGGCCCCGCTCCTGGTAAAGGCGGCTGAAGCGGGGATGGATTCGCTCGAGGCCCGCGAGGGTCGCGAGCGCTGCCGGGATGTCGCCGAGCATCCGTTGCGCGAGCGCCCGCAGGTATAAGACGTCCCGATTCTCGGGCACCGTGACCAGCAGGGCGTCGGTCGCGGCCATTGCCTCGGCGAACCGCCGTTCCTGCACGAGCTCGCGTATTCGCCGGACTTCGAGTTCTACCGTACCGCTCACAGCAACCGGGTTTCAGTCCTCAGAACTTGTACCCGAATGATACGCCGAGGACCCGCGGCCGAAGCGGTGTCTGGGCGATGATAAATTGCTGGCTGCTGACGAAAACGCTCTTGTTCGAGTTGCTGAGGTTTTCGCCGTAGAAGGTCATGCTCCAGGCATCCTTCGCGACCCCGACTGACGCATCGTACGTCGTGTAAGCGGGATTTTCGAACCGCAACCTGCCGGTATTGATTGACCCTGCCTGCGCGACGGTGGGGTTCGCGCCCGCCTGCGTAAATGAATGGCCGTTGTGACTGGCGCTGACCTGTACGAAAGGCGCGTAGCCGGCGATATCCCAGTCATAGCGCGCCCGCACGCTGAACTGCATGGGTGGTGCATCCGCGCTCGGCGAGTCGATCGGGCCGTAGGGGTTGGTAACCGGCGAGCAAATGGCGCCGGTGCTGTCGCAGTTCTGCGTGATCGGCTGACCGTAGCCTGCGCTGGCGGGATTGTTGTTGATCAGCGCCGGAGAGTTCGTCTGCCTGCTGTGGTTCCAGGATGCAGCTGCCTGCACGGTCAGCCCGGTGACCACCCGCGCTATCAACGAGGTCTCGACACCCTTGATGAGGAAGTTCTGACCGTTGGTGTTGTAGAAAATATTGCCAACCAGGCCAGGGTTGAAGAAGGCGACCTGCACGTTGTCCCAGTTCTCCCGGTACACCGCGCCATTCCATTGCAGACGGTGGTCGAGCAGCTCCGCCTTCCAGCCGATTTCGTTGTTGGTCAGCTTGTCGGACTGGTATGAGCTGGGGATGAGGTACTGTTCGACGCCATCCGGGCCGAACGCATGTGCCGTGCCACCGTTCTGGTTGAAGCCGCCCGGCCGAAAACCCTGCGAGAAGGTGTAGTACACCATGACATCGGGTGTGATGTGCCAGCTTACGTTGCCGCGGCTCTTCCAACCGGACTCTGTGTCGCGCAGATTCTGTGCGTTGAGGTTGTAAGCCCCACCGTTGCATCCACCTGCCGGGTTGCCCTGTGTGAAGCAGCCGAAACTCCCGGTGACGCTACCCTCTGAAGAGTTCTGGAACCGGAAATGGCGCGTCCCGACGGTAACCGTCAATACCTTGGGAATGATGTCGAAGTCGACAGACGCGAAGAAAGCGGTCTGCTTGGTTTCGCGCACCGTGTCCTGATAGAAAGAGGTGTGGTCACCCTGCACGCCGGGGTTCACGACTGTCGTTCCCGGGGCCGTGCCTATGTTTGTGAAACAGCCGGTATTGCCCGGGGTACCCGGGTCACCGTTCGAAGTGCACGAGGGAACGTTCTTATAGTTCCAGCCGGTCTGGTCCCATAGTTTATTGTCTTCCCAGAAGATGCCCCCGATGGCGCGCAAGCGCCACTCGTCCGGAGTGCTCAGCCTGAATTCGTGTTGCTGGTGAGTGTTGCGCTCGTGCGCAAACCAGGTGGCACTCGGGGTAAAGCACGTTGGCTGGAGAGTATTGTCATAGCCGGTTCCCGGCCCGTAGCACTGATAGTAATCAGCGTAAACCCCGCGAGCGTAATTCGTGTAGTCGCCGACCTGTTCGACGTTGCGCACCAGATAGCCGCCGGTGTAGACGGCCTTCAGGACGCTGAACTTGCCATTCACCGTCCATGCGGTGCTCTCGAACTTGTCCTTGTTGAAGGAGTCGTTGAACAACGTCACTTCCAGCGGGTTCAGTGGCGCGCCGTCGGACGCATTGGGCTGCTGATAAAAGACGCCCCTGGAGTCCATGTTCTGGTATGACTGAGTGATCAGTGCGTCCCAGTCATCATTGACCTTGTAGAGCACCTCCGCACGGATTCCCTTATAGGTGACCGGGTTGATGGCTCGTGCGGATATCTTGTCGTTGGTGATGGGTTGACTGCCGGGCGGCACGCAAAAGCCGCCGTTGGGCTGTCCGTCGGGACACATTCCATTCGTGTATGCCGGAAAGTTGGCGTAGTGAATGCCAATGTCGGTGTTCTTGCGCGTGAACGTCGCTGGGACGTTGTCGATGTAGCCGCCGCGGCTGTCGTTGTAGATCACTCCGCGGACCGCCAGGACGTCGGTAATCAGCGGGACGTTCAACACCGCTGTCACGTCGGTGTTAGGGTCGCCATGAGCGGTAATTCCGTAACCGGCTTTGACGTTAGCCTCAAATTTGTCGAGCTTCGGCTCATTCGTGATGTAGCGGATCACACCGGCCTCGGCGCCGGCACCGAACAGCGTGCCCTGCGGCCCCTCCAGGACCTCGATGCGATTCAGATCGGCGGCATAGATGTCGAGATTGCGATTGGGCAACTGACCGGATTGGTTATCCAGATAGATGGCCACGTTCGGCCACAATCCGGTGGACCCGCTGCCCTGGCTGGGCTGCGAGCCGCCGCTCAGACCGCGCATGAACACCTCATTCTGTCCCGGACCGTTGTTTGCGGTGGTCACGTTGGGCAGAAATTTGATGTAGTCGTCCAGAGTCGAGACGTTGAGTTGCTTCAGCGTTTCCGACGTAAACGCCTGCATCGAGATCGGTACGTTCTGCATCGTCTCCGAGCGGCGCTGCGCGGTGACCGTGATCTCCTCGAGCGAGCCGGTGGTACCGGTGTCAGGATTCTCGCTTACCGGGGCCGCAGCGCTGGCTGCGAAGGATGCGCCTCCCAGGATGGCGGCGACTGCAAATGAGACCTTCGAGTTCATTGCTACGGTTCCCCTAGAGCTTTTTTTCTGAGCGACCGGATCTTCGCTGCGGGTCACCGGAGACGGATTGAACGAAGGCGCCATCCGGTTGTTACATCTGCGCCCCCGGTCTATTACTCGAAGACGCGCCCGCCCGCGGCATCACTGTAAGTCGAGCGGTTGGGTTGCAGCCGCCGCGTGGAAGGGGAGAGCCCGTAGGCATCCTTGAACTGGCGCGAGAAGTGCGCGCAATCGGCAAAGCCCGCTTCGATGGCGATTTCGGTGACCGAGCGGTCGGTGTTCTCGACCAACCAGTGCGCGTAACGCATGCGCAACTGGCGATAGAGCGAAGCCGGCCCCATGCCAACATGTTCACGGCATACGCGTTCCAACTGTCGGACCGAAACGCCGAGCTCATCGGCGATGGCCGCGATGGCAACGGGCCGCGTCAGGTTCTGCTCCATCAGCAGCAACGCGCGCCGCACGCGCGGCTCGCGAACTGTTTCGGAAAGAGGCGGGTGTGGTTGGGCGTCACTGCCTGAACGCTCGCGGTCGAACAACAGTACCTGGCTTGCCTTCTGTGCGACTGCCCGGCCCAAGTGCTGCTCGATCAGGTGGGTCGCAAGAGCGGCGGTACCCGCGCCTCCCGCGCAGGTGATCCGCGGACCATCGGCAAGGAACAACCGGTCCGCGACCACGGTGTGTCCCGGGAAGGCTTCGAGGAAGTCCTGGTAGTGATACCAGCTCACGCACGAGCGGCGGCCCTTCATCAGGCCGGCGCGGCACAGTATGAAGCTGCCCGTGCAGATCCCGATCAACGGGACGTTGCTGGAAGCCGCTTCGCGTAAGTAGCGGACGGTCGCTTCATCTACCTGCGGGCCAGCGTGCAGGATTCCTCCAACGACCACGACATAGTCGAGCAACTCGGGCTCGATGAAGCCGCTTGTCGGTTCGATGAGCACACCACAGCTCGCCGGAACCGAAGTCTGACGGCCCGCCATGATTGACCATTGCACGTGCAGGGGCCGGCTGCGGTCGCCTTCGTCGGCGGCCAGCCGCAGATGGTCGATGAATACGGCAAAGGCGGAGAGCGTGAAATGCTCGGCCAGAATGATGCCGACGCGAAGCGGAACTCGCGCTCCGGCCAACGGTGGATGAGGTTTCTGCGAACCGCTTGGTTGAGCCATTGAACGGGCACTCAATGTTTGGGGCCCCCTCGCGCGGCTATATTCCCTTAAGCTCTCTTATGATGCAAGGAGCAAAGAGACCGCTTCGCGGCACCTTGCAATTTCAGCAGGTTACCTCGCCTTCATGCCGTCGCCCCTAAGTTGCAACCGCGACAGGTCCATTGAACGTGCATTCAGGACCGGCTAACGCAGCACCGCCAGGCGAGCAAGATTCGCCTGGGCTGTGGCGTCATGGCAGGCGAAATGCGCGTACCAGCGGCGCACGCCTTCAATCACTGCTGTGCACACCGCGAAAGTCTCGGCCGAGTCCTGATCTTCCTTACCGGCGTGCGAAGCGTTGAAACCGCGAGGCGCATTCCGCGCATGCCGGCGCAGGCGCAGACGACGCAGCTCCAATGACGGGACCGATGACGTTGTTGCTCCATGCCCTGACTTTTCGTCCAGGACCCGGCAGATGCTCTCGTGGTCGACGCCGGACTCGCTCGCAGCATTCGAGGGGCGAATCCACTGTTCGCACCACGCTTTGCAGCGCTCACCCGAGCTTCGCAGCTCCGGATCGGTCAGAGCGACGGCTATCCTGGGCAGATCCGCAACATCTCGCAGCGCCAATTCCCACCGGTGCTCGTCCAAGTTCTGCTCAACGTCCGCCAGGTAGTTGGTCAACATTCTGGAGCTGGACGGTTGAACCCAGGAATCATCGAGTTCGCCGGCAGTGCGGGCGCGGGCCGGTGCGGCATCGCGGGGTTCGCTCTCGGGAGAGTGCGAGTCTTGCATAGCAAAATCCTTGAAAATGGGCAGCTCGTGCTGCCTTGGTTAACGTCTCAAATCGACCGTGGTGCCCTTATCTATTTAGCCGCTCGAGCTCGGGAACTGCGCCGACTCCGCTTGGTGCTTCGGCTGGTGGGGCGCCGCACCCGGGTGGACGCCGATTTTACCCCGGAACGTGTAGCTTTGGACTTGCGTCGCCGTTTCACCGGCACCGCCTGCTTGTGTTGCTGCTCCGTGGAACCGTCTTTTTTTGCCTGCCGACGCGCGTGCTTCCAGTCCTTGCGCGCGAGCGATGCGTGCTTGCGTGCGCGCTTGGCCTCTCGTTTGGCTTCCTTCAGGCGCTTGCGGGCGCGCCGCAGCTCGTCTTTTGCCAGACGTACGCGTTGCTGGGCTACATCGGCCTGCAACCGGGCTCGTTCGATGATCTCCGCCGAGCCTTCATTCCCGGGCGAAGAGTCGTCTGCGGAGGGCATTTCGCTGCCTGTTTTTTTCATGGCTTGCCTGCGAAGCGAGGGGCCAGTCTCACACAAGCCGCAGGTGCTTGCCACCGCGCCTGTTAAAGCACTTGCGGCAAGGTGACGGCAGCGGCTCCAGGGTGCCGGTTTCGGTACACACTTATCCATCCTCGAGAGAATGCGAGACGGCGAGTGACGCTAGCGAGCAAAGCGGCCCCCGCTGGGGATTCCCTCGCTGACCGCTCGGTCGCAGCTCGCTGGGCAGCTGTTGGAATGGCAGCGCGCCTAAGTGCTGGTGCGAGACGCACACCTGCTGGCGTGCGCGGAAAAATCTCTGTGCGCCGGCGCGCCGCGCTGAACACAAAATAACCAGTGCTCAAAGCAATTGATCCACTTGGGAAATATTCCCTTATCCACAGCCTTATCCTCGGGTTTTGTGGATAAGGAGTGTTGCGCCCGCCATGCTTGAAAGTAGGAATTTTCCCGGTGGATCAAGCGCTTTGCGCCCCGGGTGTTGGTTTGCGCGGAATCTCTTCCATTCCTTTGCATCGGGGCGTAGACTCCGCCGCCCCAGTGATTGGCACGTCCGCGCAGATGGACGGGACCGGTTCGGGAGGGGTGCGTCAATGTTGGTATGAGTTTTATTTGCCGGGCGTGTGCGGCTTGCTGCTGCCGTGCTCACCTGGAAACGTGGTCGCGGTGACCCGATTGCGTCCTGAGTTCTTGCTCCGGTACAACGCCGCGTCCGCGATCTTGACGAGACTCTCGGCCACCTTTCTCACTCCCGGCGGCACCGAATCCAGGCCGCACAGCCCGAAGCTCGCTGTTATCTGCACACTGCGGTTTTCCGCCTCGAATGTCTTGTTGGCCACGCCCGCGCGCAATTTTCGCGCGACGTCAAGCGCTTGCTCATAGTTCGTTTCAGGCAGGACGATCGCGAATTCTTCGCCGCCGATGCGCGCGACCCAATCGACTCCCCGCCGCAATGCGTCCTGCAGGCGCGAGCCGAACTGCCGCAGCACCTCGTCGCCGCCCGCGTGTCCCAGCGTGTCGTTGACATTTTTGAAATGATCGATGTCGCAGAGAATGAGTGACAGCGCGCGCCCGTAACGCGCGGCGCGCTCCACCTCGCGGGGAAAATGTTTGGTGAAGAATCGCCGGCTGGCCACCCGGGTGAGGTCATCGGTCGTCGAAAGCTTGCGGTTTTCCACCAGCGCCACGCGCAGCACGGCTTCGAGCTCTGCGATCCGGCGGGCAGCGCCGATGCGCGCTTGCAGCTCACGTTCCGGGGCCCGCCGTCCGATGCAGTCATCCGCTCCGGCAACCAAACCCATTTCGCGCTCACGGCCCTCATCGAGCTCCGCGACGTAGAGAATGTACGGCGCACGATTCGTCTGCCGCGCGCGAATCTTGCGGATCAACTCCAGATTGTCCGTGATGATGACGGGGCAGAACTCCGCGCCAAACATGCGCACGGCCTCGAGCTCGCCTGAAACGGCCTCACCATCCAGGACATCAGCGGCAATCATGCTCTCGATGTAATCGAGCAGCACTGCGTCCTCGAAGACGAGCATGGCTCGCGGGGGCGGCAGGACGCGCAACATGACCGCGATCGTCGCCGAAGTATCCTCCTGGATCTCTGGCGGTTTCTGCGCGCGCTTTTCGAGTATGCGTTGGATGACGGTTGTTTGTCCGCCAGAGCGCATCAAGGGTCTCCTGTGAGCGGTCGAACCAATGTGCAGCGCAGGGTACTAGGCCTGGATGCGGAATGTTCAGCAGCCACGCACAGCTTGAACACTATTTGTCTGTGGCGGCTGCGAATTGTGCGGTGCAACCCGCAGAGCCGGAGCGCATTGCAGCAAATTCGGCGCTATCAACTGCGCGGATCGTGACCAGCTCGATACCCGGAGGAGGCAGATCGTCCTGCAGATGGATTGGGCCGCCGGTGTGAATCGTCGTCCCCAGGCTCGTGAAGTCATGTGCGGCCGATATTCTACAACGCTCGATACTGTAGCGGCGGTTGGGTTGCAGATGATCGATCGTAAGGTCGTAGCCGGAGTTATTTCGATAGGAAATACTACGGCGTGCCAACAATCTGACGTCAAACACCGGCGGCACGTGCAGGACATCATCGGCCGCCCGCGGACCCAGGAACTCGGCGGGGATCTGGTAGTTGCTCAACAGAACCTGCACGGTATGACCGTCCGCGGAGCGCGCCGCCTCGACTGCAAATCCATCCAGGTCCGCACCCTTGACCTTCAGTCTGAACGGGGTGTCCTGCAAACGTCCCAGGGCGATCAGGGCTTGTCCGGTCTTGTCGGGCGTCGCGCCGTCAGAACCGAACACACTGTCAGCACGATAGAGCGTGGCGGCGTCGATGGGCGCGTCCTGCATGTAGATGAGAGCTGCTGTTATGAAAGACGCGCGTTGCACCGCCGTTGGCATCGGATCCATCAACCCATAGTTCCATTCGGTGACCATCGAGCGGGTCCGTGCGAATCCATGCTTGTCCAGCCGCGCACGCATATCGCGGCTGATACGAATGAAATCCAGCGGATCATCCGAGTCGGTGGCGTACCAGTGCCACGAATAGAAGTCGAGCGGCAGACTCTCGGTGCGGACGTACTCGAGGAATGCATCGCGATACGGCGTGTCGTCGTTCGGACGCGCAATTGCCGGACCTCCGACGAGCGCGTGTCGATCAGCCGACTTCACTGCCCGGGCGAGCTTGCCGTACAGCTCAAAATATTGGTGCGCGGTACCGGCCCAGAACACCTTGCCGAGGTCCGGCTCGTTCCAGATCTCCCAAAAGCGAATGCGATAGTGGAACCCCTTTGCCCAGCCGCGGTTGTAGTGCAGAACGATGTGCTTTGCGATGGCCGCGTACTTGTCGAAATCCTTCGGTGGTTGCGCGTCGGCGCCTTCGCTGCGGCCGAGGCGGAACATCACCTGCGCGCCGACCTTTCGGATGGAAGCAATCATGTGATCCGTGGGGCCGAAGTTATAGCTCCGGGGATCGTTGGGGTCGGCTGCCGGGTCAGGAAAGATGTCGAACACGTCGCGGCGCGCGGATATCAGGCCGCCACCGGGGGCATCCGCGGTCTCGAATTTCGCATCGATGTCGGCAGGCCCATAGGCGTCGTGAGTGCGGACGAGATCGATTCGGGCCATGCGGTAACCGGCCGAGACATCGGTGCGCTCCGGCATGTTCCAGCCGCCGAACTTGAAGTTCTCAGGCTTGTGGGATCCGGGCGCTGGTGCGCCATTTACGCCTTGCAGCGAGCGCAGACGGCCCACCGGTGTACTGGCATCGATAGTAATTTTTCGGTGATCCCCCGGGAGTCCCCGCGCACCGCCGCCCGGAGTGGATATCATGGCGAGCGCAGCTGGCGTACTCTCGGTGGTATCCCCGGCCGACGCCCCCAGCGCGAAAGGGTCGAGAGCCAGGCAGAGGACTATGAGTTGCGCGAAACGATGCACCCGGTGAGCTCCATACAATCAAAGTCTATATAACCCATCGTGCGGTCAAAAAGTTTCCGCGCGGATTCAGAAAGTACATACCATTATTCTTGTAAGATACTGAAATGGAAGCCCCTGCCATCATCAGCCGCCATCGGCGCCCATTTCTGCTGCCGGTATGGCTGAGCTTTGCGGCGGTCTTTGGTCTATTCGTAGCTGCACTGGTTGCGTTCTTCATCTACCGATCCGCGAGCACGACCACCGTGGTGGTTCTCGCCAGGCACGCCGAGAAGGATCTGAGCTCCATTCAGGATCCGCCACTCTCCGCGGAGGGCGAGCAACGCGCGGAGCGGCTCGCCCAGATGTTTGGTCGAGGCAAGGGAGCGGGGCGCATCGACGCGATTTATGTCAGCGATGCACGCCGTACGCAACAGACCGCGGCGCCTCTCGCTGAGCGTCTCGGTAAACAGGCCATAGTAGTTCCGGCCGCGGACACAAAGGGGCTGGCTTCGCGAGTGATGCACGAACACGAAGGCGGCAGCGTGCTCATCATCGGGCACAGCAATACTGTGCCTGAGTTAATCCACGAGCTTGGGGACATCGACGTGCCGCCCCTCGCCGATGATGAGTATGACACGCTATACGTGCTCAGCATCCCCTCGTTCGGGCAGTCGAGCCTCCTCCGGATGGAATACTAGACGGCCGCCTAGGACAGGCTGCGCGCGGTACCGCTCAGCAGGGTCGCCTTGCGGATGAAATCCTCGTGTTGGCTTATGCGGAAATCAGCAAGTACGGCGCCGCGGATGAGGCGCGCCTGATCGATCAGATAGGTGGCGCGGCGGACACCCAGTCCCAAGGGCCCGTTCACCTCGTACATCTTGATCACGAATTTTTCGACGTCGGATAGCAGAATGAAGGGGAGTTGATACTTCTCGCGAAATTCCGCGTGACGCTCGGGCGATTGGGGGCTCACGCCTGCCACGGCGAGCCCCACCCTCAAGATATCGGCGTGCATATCCCGGAGCATGCAGGCCTCGCGAGTGCACCCCGGCGTAAAATCAGCAGGGTAGAAATACAGGATCAATGGTCCGCGATTGAGCAGATTACTGAGAGAGACCCTACGGTCGTCCTGGTCCGGCAGGGTGAATTCTGGAGCCCGCGATCCAATTGCCAGCATGGCTTTTCCGATTTATGGCCCCGATTCACGGCAGGGAACTCGATCATAGCGAACTACGATGCTAGAATCGCGCGCCTTGTCTGGGGCGGTAGCTCAGTTGGGAGAGCGTCGCGTTCGCAATGCGAAGGTCGAGGGTTCGATTCCCTTCCGCTCCACCAAGTTTAGCGTTGATCAGTCAACTACTTACCCTTCGGCGCTGGTCACCCTCAGCACTGTGCGTGTGGGAGATTCGCGGGACTTGGTGATTTGGTTGGCCGCCTCCACCAGGTTCTCGATCTCCGGCGCGCTGTAATGCGTCGTGATCCTCCTCGCCTCATGGCCGAGCAGGTCCTGACGATCCTCAAGGCTAACTTTGGCCGCTCGTAAGCGGCGACCAAACGTATGCCGGAGGTTGTGAGCACGCACCCGCTGAAAGCCCATTGGCGGCCTTCTGCCGAGTTCCTTCTCGTAGCGGGCCGACGCCCGGCGCCGCGCGGCAATCCATCCGCTATTGCGCAGTGTGAGCAGTCGATCGCGTTCGCCTCGGAAGCCTTGGAACGTGAACACGTAACGCGGGTGCAGTCCCCGCTGACTGTCGACGATAGATTGCGCCACGTCGTTCAGGATCACGACCCGAGCCCTCCCGAACTTGGCCGGACCTCCTTCGGGTAGTGCGAATACCGTCCGCCGGATCTCAGGCGTGTCGAGCTCCGGCACCCGCTGCTCCCATGCCCATTCCAAGGCGCAGAGTTCCTCGTCCCGGAGCCCTGTGTTCAGATCAAACAGGGCCATCCTCTACAGATGCGTGGCGAGTTCGCTGAACAGCAGCCGCTGCTCCTGCCAATCGAGCGGGTAGGGAAGGCGCTTGTTGTACTTGCGCCTGTACTCAATCATCGGCGTCTCGGCCAGCCACGTTAGATTCGTCTTCTCGTCCCGCCACTTCCGAGCAGCCTCCTCAAGAACGCGAGCCGCTACACCGATATCCCTATCCACGGTCCCGATACAAATACCCTCTGCAGCGCGAAGTTCCCTGAAGGCATCGAACGACCCGTCATGGATCTCATCTAACATGAGATGTCCGATATACGGTTCGAGATTCTTCAGCGAAGTCGCGTCGCGGGATATTCCTCGACGTCGCACGTGCGCGGTCAGGTACTTCGTGGCAGCCTCCCTGAACCGACGCTTGGGTCGGACCCCAAGCTGCCGGGCTTTTCGGATGTCCTCGAGTCGTCTGGTGAGGTACGCGGGTCGCCCGCCGCAGGGGATTGGGCGCGGTGTATGGCTGAGCAGTCTCCCAGCGTGGGGCCATCAGACAATACCAATACCTTGAGTGGTATTGAAAGCCACCGGCTCGCCCTCGACGTATACCGCGATGGGCCGTAGCGTTCGATCCAACACCACGAGATCGGCCCATGCACCGGGTTCAATTCGGCCGCGGTCAGTCCTTCAAACCCAGGTAGTCTGCCGGATTGCGCGACACCCGCGCGGAGGCATCTTCGAGCGAGAGGCCCATGTCCACGAGATTGCGAAATGCCTGATCCAGCGTCAGCGTGCTGCCAACCAGGGTGCCATCTGCCAGCCGTACGCAGCCGAGGTTCTTCGTACCAAGTTGCCGGCCCAATCGATACTCGCCGTCGGGCATGCCGACGACGGCTGTCGAATCACTCACGCATCAGGCTTTCGGAATTGCATGCAGTGCGGCGCGAAGAGCACCTGGATGCACGTGCACAAAGTCCGGGATCAGCTCACAGTAGTCTCCATGCGCAAGCGCGGCGCCCACGATGCCGGGAGACCGATGGTTCAACGGCGTCATGACGTTGAATAGATGCGTAAAGCCACACGCTCCGCCCTCGAGCGCCCGCAGACCCTCCTGGCTTTCTGCAAAGCGACAACGAGTTTGGCCCCACCTTACCCTCTAGCAGAAAGCGCTGATCACCATCGGCGCCGAAAATCGGACCGCAAACACGCGAGCGAGTGCGCAGATCCTCTGCAGCCGCCATGAAGCCGGGCCGTTCAACGCCTCGACGGTGTCGTCTGCAGCGCTGCGGCCGGTTGATATTTGTAGTGCCCTAAAAAATCCTGAATGACCGCGCCCATGCCGGCCTTGTCGAACACATAGAACAATTCGTTCGCGCGCGGTGCCCGCCGAAAATAGTCTTCCTCGGGCATGCGCGGATAGTCGGGTCGATGTGCAGTCACTGTCGTGCCGCAATTGAGCTGTTCATCGGGTGAGAGCCGCAGATCATGCATCGACTCCAAGGCAAACAGCTTGCGGATCTGCAGCGCCTTGGGTGTGACATGCGAGTATACCTTCTGCATGACGAGCGGCCGCTCGCTCGGTGGGAGTGATACCACGCTACCGGCGGGCCCATAAGGATAATGGTTCGCGTCAGCGTGATTGGTGTAGAGCAGGAAGTCTGGATTGCCTTGCCAGCGTGCAAGTGCCTGTACGACGGCCACTGCAGTGAATTCATGATCGGGATGAGTGTCCAGGCGCGGATCGGGCATGACCACTATGGCCGGATTCACCTCGGCCAGTATCTCGGCGACATCATCCACCAGGTGGCGCCAGCTGTTGCTACGTGTCGAGCTGGACACCAGTTTGCTCAAGTTAGCTCGCCGATACACCGCGACGTCGACATTGGTGCCGTAAACTTCCGGGACGGTTTGTTCGGGCGATTGATACATCGTGTCCAATTGGCCATCGAAATACCCGAGGTTGGCCGTGCGCTCGGGTGGAATGTTGCCTTGCCACGGAACCGTCACGCTATCGACGGCACGCAGATAACCTTTGAGCGAGTAATGTTCAGCTGGGTCGGCGACGTTGGCGCGATAGTTCATGTCGCCGGCATTGCCCGCGGTCAGGGTAATCACACTGGCCTGTCGATCGGCATACAACCCAAATGCTGCGACCTCGGCGTCATCGGGATGTGGCGCAATGACCAGAATGCGTTGCAGCAGGTCGAGTTGATTGTTAAACACACGCACGGTGCCGGTCGAGGCGGCAAGCGTTATGGCGTGCGTGCGGATGATGACCTCGGCGCCCTCAACGAGTTGCTCGCGTAACTCGCTCAAGTTCAGCCAACGCATACCGAGTGCATTGGCATCGAGATACTGCTCGATGCGCTGTGCGCCCACAGACACCTCAACCCAAGGAGCCTGCTCTGCGCCCCAACTGCGCACCGAAAGCAGGGCAGTGTCCCATTGACCGGTCAGTCGGGGCCAGTTGAAACGGATTCCATCGGCACTTCGAGCGAGTTGGACGCTCTGCGAGACACTGTCGTTTGCCGTAAACAGATAAGGTGTGTCGCTTTCTTTGTGTAAGGCAGATGCAGATCTCGCCGCAGGCGGTATATTGCCCGAAGTTGTTGATGGCGTTTGCGCTGCGCCGAGTTCCGCAACGATCACCAATAGCGCCACTGTTCCCCTGAACGCTGTGCTCATAGGCTCAATTCCGGTGGGCGAATGTACTGCCGCGGACAGTGCGAAATAGTCGCGGTGGCGGTGACGCATCCTGCGCGCAGCGACTCTGTTATGTCGTCGCTACGTGGGTGCGCTTGCAGATAGCCGGCATTGAAGGGATCGCCTGCGCCAATAGTATCGAACACCTGACGAAGCTGCGGCGTGCGAATAGAACAATTGATCGCGCAGTGCCATCGCTCCCCGCGCGCCCAACGGATCCTCACCATGTTGCCCGACGAGTCTGCAGGAGATCCCGGGTGCGCGTAGCGGAAATGCGGTGTTGCCACCGGAACCGCCAGAGCGGAGCCCGCTGCGCTCCATCGGTTCCCACTGCCGGCCGTTGACCAAATAGGGCCCATGACCACGTCGACGGTAACTGCGCCGATCACAATGAAGGGCGTGCGAGCAGGAGACGGATTCATTGAATACTCTGGCGAGTTTTGAAATAATAAACACAATGGATGGAAAAAATAAAGAAGTACGGCGGTGGGGGTGCGTTGAATGAGACTGGTCCCACCGATTCCGACAGAGGCTGGCAGTCGTCCGGCTTGTACTTCAGCCCGAAGCGATACGTGCCCTGACAGCAAGGAACTGGCCTCGCGCGAAGGCTCGAGCCAACGCCTGGTATCTCTGGACGTTCTGCGCGGGCTGACTCTGATCGGCATGATCGTGGTCAATTCGGCGGCTGCGCTGGAAAATTCCATGCGCACATTCGCGGTTCTCCTGCACTCGCAGTGGGAAGGCTTTACCGTTGCTGACAGCGTGTTTCCTGCATTCCTGTTTGTGGCTGGTGTCTCCATTCCACTGGCGCTGCGCAGAGAGGCGCAGCAACCGGCGTCCCAGCAGAACACTCTGCATATCCTTCAACGCAGTCTCATCCTCATCCTGCTGGGGTTTCTTCTGCACAATCTGGGTTCATTGGCCGATTTTTCCCGGCCACTGCGCCCGTTCGGCGTGCTGCAGCGTATCGGCCTGGTGTACGGAATCTGTGCCTTCTTGTTTCTGCGCACCGAATCGCGCATTCGACTGATCATGATTCCGATCCTGCTGCTGGGTTACTGGGCGCTGCTTTACGTACCCAGTCCCGACGGGCTTGCGACCGATCTGTGGCACCGCGGACACAATTTCGCAGCCGGCTTCGATCGTCTAGTGCTTGGCGATCATCGGTATGTCAAAGGGCCCGAAGGCTATGACCCGGAGGGTCCGTTGGGAGACATCCCCAGCGTCGCTCACTGCCTGATCGGCGTGGCGGTAGGTGAATACATCCGGAAAAACCGGGGCAGCAGCGCGGCCGTGAAGTTGGTCGTTGTCGGGCTGCTCATGGCGGCTGCGGGCGCTTGCTGGGGTTACATCCTGCCCGTGGTCAAAAGCATGTGGACGCCGAGCTTCGTCATTCTGAGTTGCGGCCTGACCATGGCGGTTCTCGGTGTTATGCATGCGCTCCTGGATAACCGGGAAACGACCGGGAGCAAGCCGCTCTTACCGTTCTGTCTCGCCTTCGGTATCAACTCCATCCTCGCTTACACCTTGCACGTGCTGGCATCAGGCATTCTGAGCGCCGATCTCTTCACGGTTCCGTACGCGTCCCTCGCCCCGTTGATTGGCGGTCAGGTGGCGGAGCTCGTGCCGATCCTTACCTTCCTCATACTGATCTGGCTGCCACTGGAGTATCTGCGGCGCAAGCGTTGGATCGTCAAGATCTGAGCGTGTGTACGGTTGATGCCCATCTCGGCGAGGCGCGAGCTGTGCGCGCACCTCCAAGACCAACGAGTGCGCGGCGAAGCCGCACCATGGAGTCGCCCGGCTCTCGGCGATGCTCGTGCGGTCCCTCGGAAGCTACTGCCGTATCGAAGTCATCGACGCTCAAGTTGGCCCGGCGATTCATTGGAAGTGCTCCTCGAACGAGCAGATGCCGCCATGTATGCCGCCAAGCGCGCGGGTCGCAACCGCGTTGAGATCGCCGCCGCGGACGCAGGCCCAATTGCGTGAGAGTGTGAAAGGCCTTGAAAAAGGGTGGAAATTCCCTTCAAGAAATAAGACGGATCGGGGCTGTCTTCAAGACGGTAGGCGAGCGCGACGCGATTGAGATGGGTGTTCCTTACAACGGACTTACCTGCTGGGAAGAGATGGATTCTTCCACGGTCGGAAGTTCGGATTGCTGAGAACCACAGAGTCGCCTGCAGCGAAGGCCCACCCGTCATTCTCGCCGATCTGTTTCACGCCATTTGCGGGAAGCACAAGTTCTCGCGTCTGAGGTGCCGCCCCAGGTCTCCCGAAAGTGGCTGTTATCGGTAGGTCCGAACCAGAGGCATTCTGCATTGTTAGCACCAGGCCGGATGCTAGTAGTGCGCGCCGGAGCCCTACGCGAACGGGCAGATCGGGCTTTGCCAGTTCATTGCTCTGCATCTGAAGCCGGGCCAGTTGATTGCGCGTCGCAATAATTTCAGAGCGGAGATCCATTGTGTACTTCACATACGGGACGCCTACTAACAACGCCCCGCAGAGGAAACCTAGAACGGATGGCGACAGGCGCAATGGATGGTTCCGGGCAACTCGCTCGGTCATGTTGTCTTCCCTGTGTTTACTTACAATGCATCCTAGGCGTTGACCTTGGCGTCATTCCGCGACACACGCCAACATTCCGATTTCGTACGTGTGACCACTCACACGTTTCCCCGTTGCTGCAATCGGTCTCGTCCCTGGTCGTCAGTAGTCCATCCTGACCATTGCAGAGGAGCCAAAGGGGGAAGCTCAAGCGACGTCTCGTTGACGACGACGTTCTGAGCTGGCCGGCTGCTATCGCCCCGGCGCAAAACTGGGAATGTTTTCTTCCAGGCGCGCGCCGCCTGGATTGTGAGTGCGGCGCAATAGTATGGTGTAAACGAATGAAGTGGCGCATGACCAGCAATGTTGATTTTCCCGCAGGCGAGACTGCTCGCGCCAAACAAGCGCGCCCGCAATATCTCTCGAAACGATGATGCATCAGCGTCGGCGGCGCAGCACAGACGCACGCACCGCAGTATCGGTGCTATGATGGTCCTGCTGGCGTCATCTCAGGTGTTGGGAGTTTCACGACCCATACCGCCCGCCGGTGCGGCATCTCGGAGCCCTTACGCCTGCGAACTAATGGACCTTAAGCTGGGCCGAATGGCCGAGGAGGCGTTATGGCACCGAAACGATGGCAGGACTTGGTCAATGGGGTCCTGGGTCTTTATATGTTCGCATCGCCATCAATCCTTGGATTCGCCGCACCGGGAAGCATGGCGACGCGGGCTGCGTGGATACTGGGCCTGGCGATCGTCGTTTTCGCGGCTATTGCGATGTATATGCCGAAGGCTTGGGAGGAAGCTCTCAACATCATCCTCGGTGTCTGTCTGCTCGCATCACCTTGGGGATTGGGCTACTCCGACCAACCGAGGCCGACCACGAGCGCCGTCGTGGTTGGATTGCTCGTTACCGCACTTGCGGTCTGGGCGATGCTCATGGACACCGCGGTCCAGAAGTGGTGGCACGAGCGGCATTTGACACGGTAGCCGTTCAGCATCAGACGATGAGCGGTGGGCTGGGCGGAGGAAATACCGCCCGAGCGCCGATGTTGACTCCCGTTCAACGTGCCGGGCAGTCACCAGGTGCAAGTCCTGCGTAGGGTGCCCAGAGCCCGCTCAGTATGGCCAGCGGCTTAATACTGGAGCGGGCACAGTCGATGCTGCCCAGCGCATGGACGACTTGGGCAGGGGGCGTCGCGAGGCTACCGCTTAGGCTTGAGGGTCTGGGAATAAGGACGTGGCGTTCGAAACGTTGATACGTCGATGCCAAAGGAGCGCGAGGTGCGGCCCAACTTTCTTGAGCGGCGTGCGCCCCGCATGTACGCCGCAGCGCTTACGCGGAACGGCAATTCAGCTACGGGTTGCCGCAAGGGTGCAAAACACGCGCCGGCGCGCGTGATCCTGATCGCAGCCGCAGCGCTGCTCGCCGCTTGCGAGCCCAACCCGCATCCAAACCCAGTGCCCCGAGTGCCGACGCCGACGCCAGAGCCGAATCGTGAACCTGAGCCGCCCGTGAGTCCAAAGACACTATCCATCACGGGCACTCGAATCCTTGTCGGAAAATGCGGAGGGCAGGGCACGCGGCAAGAGACGCAGACCTCGCCGACGGAATCGCGCGCTGGCGGCGAGGCCGGGTTCGAGCTGTGAGCCGCAGGCCTCGCTCGTCAACTCTATCTAGACTCTAGTGTCTGGCTCAGCAACTGATTGAGCGCGTCCGGGTCGAGCGGCTTCACGAGATGACGGTCGAATCCAGCCTGTTTGGTCCCGTTGCTTGTCGTCGTCCTGGTCCCAGCCGGTCTGCGCGACGAGGAGCACAGACTCCCCACCGGGACGTCGGCGAAGTCGCCGGGCAGTCTCGTAGCCATCGAGTTTGGGCATCCCAATGTCGAGTAGCCCGACCTCGGGATGAAATTCCTCCGCGATCTGCAACGCTCCTACACCGTCATACGCCGTACGGACCTCATGGCCCTCCATCGCGAGCATAAGGGCAAGGCTGCGGGCAGCATCGCGGTTGTCGTCGGCAATGAGGATTCGTGCGTGCGGGTGTGCTCCGGCGACTCTGTTGGTCGAGACAGGCAGGCTCGTATCGGGGCCCTTGCGTCGAGCAGAGCCAGTCGTACGGTAAACGAGCTTCCCATGCCGGGTCCATCACTGCAGGCGCTCACCGTCCCACCGACCAGTCAAAAGGAACGGCGCATTACTTCAATCTGAAACAAGGGGAGTAACTTTTCCGGACGCAGTCTGGTCCTAAGAAGAACCCTATGACGAACACCGTGCGCTGAAGGATCGGCTCGCCTTTTATGACGACAAGATTCCGCAGATTCGTTTGCGCCCCGAGTCGGTGAAACGGTGGCGCAAGGATTTCGAATGAGGTAGGCAGCAGCAGGTGGCTTGTAGCCGTTGCGCCGAATGGGCCCGAAGGCCGCGTTGAGTCGGCATCGAGTTTACGAGTTCGATTTCAGGAATGCGATGATTTTCGCACGGACGGCCTCATCGCTCACGCCCTTGAACGGCTTCATGTTGTTGTTGGGGACGACGGCGTCTGGATTCGCAATGAACTTGTCGAGCGTCGTCTCGTCCCAGTTGATTCCGGAGCTCTTGAGGCCTTGCGAATAATTTGAGTAGCCGGGCGCTGTGCCGGCCTTCCTGCCGATGACCTTGTTGAGGGAGGGACCGAGCCGATTGTCGCCTTCCTTCGCGGAATGACAGGTTCGGCAATTATTGTTGAACGCTTCGGGCCCAGCGTTGGCCGTTTCACCGCGCGCCGGGGCGGCGGACACGATCACCAGAGCGCCATAGATGAGACCGCACGCAAGTAGCGCCACAGTCGTGAAATTGCGATGGTGCATGGGCATCGGACGCCGTGCCACGTCCCCTCCGTCGATGGTTTCCACCCAAAATCGGGTGCGCGGACAATATCGCCAGCAAGACCCGGTTTCAATCGATAGGGCAGACTTGCGACATTGCTCGCCGAAAATGCCTTCGCGGTCTATCTCTTGCACCTTGCTGCAGGCTTGGGTGCTCGGGCGGCTCTATTGCGCCACGGGGAGGAATTCGGGAGTTGTGCGGAACATCCGCTGGCGCGAATTATGCTGCTGTGTCGGCAGCGTCATGAGAGTTAAGGCGCTCACGTTGAAACGGCCGTCGGGAGTACGAGCCGGTGCCCCATCGAGGTTCACGATGCGTAGACATAGAAGCTCGAGGTCGTCCCTGGGAGAGATCCACCGTTATTTCCCCGAATGGGCGGATCGACCGACCAGAGACGGCGTGCTGTGGGAATCCGATCGCAATTCCTACTCAGCTGGCGGTTACGCTGAGGAATTTGGTTATGCCAGCCAAGCGGGGTTGCCTCCGCCGGCTAGAGCGCTCCATGGCGATGCCGAACGCTCCGCGCAGTGGTGTAGCCAGACTGGGGCCCTTCATCCAGGCTATCCCGAGTGCTCCAAGCCACTCGACCGCGACAAAGTTCGACCCAGAGGCGCGCCGGTTTCAGGCGCGCAATCATCCGGCCCGGAACGCGTGCCGAGGCCGGCTGATTTCCGCGTCATTCGGGTCGGGCACGGCCACTCTGTCTCGACCCATGTTGGTCTCGTGAGGGAGTTCATATTGTTATGGAAGGTCCTCGGCATCCGCCACCTTCCGAAGCCGCACCGCTTCTGACTAGCGCGCCCGCGGGCGGTGCTAATGGGGATATATCGGACTGGCCATCTTGAGGTCCTCGTGCGCGCGGAAGGTCGGGCTTCCTTGAGCGCGGAACCTTGAGCTTCCGAATGCCACTATTTCGGAAGGGGTGCCGCTCGAAACCGGGGCAGGAGTAAGTCGTCCCGCTAGGCGGCTGCTCCTGAGGGCGCGGCGTCGAAGGGCCATCTTGATCCGGAGCGTTCGGCATCGTGCCTGAACCGGGCGATCGCGGATCTGCCTGGAACGGATGTCCGCCTCATCCCGTCACGGACTGCTGTGGACCACGCTCGGTATGTTGGTGGCCCTTTGTTATAGCGCTGTGTTGTGCCCTGATCTCGAAAGAGTGCTCCTCCAAGCACTCCCTCGCAACGTCGAGCTGCGCTTTAGGTTCGTTGTCATCGACATTCGCACCCACTCGCGACGAGCGAGGAAGGGGCGGTTTCGCTCGATGAGATTTTGTCTCGCGCGGCTGTTGCGCTGTACAAGGCGAAGAACTCTGGGCGGGATCTCGGTGGGCAGAAGCGTCAAGCGGTTTCTCGAGGGCGATAAGGTGTATGGTTACAACGCGCTCGGCGCAAAGAACGGGTTCTACGTGGAATACACGGTGTTGAAGGCCGTTGACATCGCTCCTTTGCCGCAGGGGCTCAGTCAAGGACAACACGGGGCGGTCTTTCTGGTCTGCATCACACGCACCACCGGCCGGGCTGAAGTCAGCCGAGCGCTCAACTACGCGTTTCCGCCGGGGGTTATCCAGGAGGTCGATCTGGGACGCCCCAGCTCGGCACTCGTGCGCAGCTTGATTGACAAACTGTTGCCGAAGTCTTCCCCCATGCATCGGGATGCGATCGGACGGTTCGTGCGCCAGTCGTACTTCGGGGCAGTGTTTGTCTGCACACTGTTGAGCTGCGAGCGCAAGCTCCCGCAAAGTTTCCAACCACAGTATCTACGGGATCACGTCTGCCGTCAGCCCTTAGCGGAATCCACACGGGAAGTGTGTCCGATAGAGACAGCTTTGCGGGGCCTGGCTGTTTACGCAGCACTGTCCCCGGTGCCGAAGGACAATGTGCAGGTTCGCGAACTCGCGGCGCAATTGAGCGGACTTGCGACTGAGCAAGTCGAGGTGCTGCTCAATCGGGTCCTTGCTGCAGGACTCTTCCAGGAGTATGGCCGTGCCCGCGTTCGACCCGTTCCGGATCTTTTCGGGGACTTGATTCTCGAGGAAGCCTGCCTGGATACGCAGGCCAAGCCCACTGCCTACAGCAGCACGCTCATCGATCGCGTCTTCGAACTTGACGCGCACGCGCGGTCGTGAACTGCGCCGACATTGGCCAACTGTTTGGCACCGCCCAAGATGTGGATTTGGTCAGCAAGCGCATCCTCGACCGCGCGCGAACAATCCCGCGCGAGAGCAAATGGGAGTTCATGCGACTGCTGCAAAGCTGTCAGCCGCTCACCGGGCGTCATCCGATGACCGTGGTCGAAGTCGCCCGCATACTAGAGTCGCGCGGAGCTCTGCGATCGACGTGCAGATGCTTGCACGCCTGACCAGCAGATCTCATTGACCGATCCAGATGCCCGCTTTATGAAGACCCGCGAGGGCGGTGTTGTGGGCTACAACGTGCAGACTGCGGTGGAGGCCGAGCACCATCTGATCGTTGCGCACGAAGTCACCAATGACGGCGTAGACCGCGGTCTGCTGGCCACCATGGCGCAGAGCGCGCGCGAGGCGGTCGGCACGCAAGAACTCGAGGTGCTGGCCGACCGTGGATACTACAAGAGCGAGACGATCCTGGATTGCACACGCGCCGGCATGACGCCGATCGTGCCCAAGTCGATGACTTCTAACAACCTCTCCCGGGCCGATTCGACAAACAGGACTTTGTATTTATTCCTGAGGTCGACGAGTATCGGTGCCCCGCCGGCCAGCAGGCTATACGACGCTTCACAACGCTCGAGCATGGCTTAAACCTTCATAAATATTGGTCTTCCGCCTGCCCCAGGTGCTCCAGCGCCGCATCACCGACTAAGCTCGAGCACCCATCGCGATCACTGGAGAGCAGCAGGGTAGGCGTGTTCCCCGCCGCTGTCGATCTGGGCGGGTGCCATTCGTATAGGGGATGATACCGGCACACGCCGGTGACAACCTACATAGGAGCACCCCATGAAGCCTTACATTCTCAGCGTCTGCTATCCCGCCGGGTCCGCGCGACCGTCCGACGAAGTACTGGATAGAGTGATGCGCGACGTAAATACGGTAAACAAGGAAATAAAAGCCGTCGGCGCATGGGTTTTCGCCGGGGGCCTGTACCCGCCGAGCACCGCCACGGTGGTGCGGCCCAAAGACGGCGAGTTTCTCCTCACGGATGGCCCCTTCATTGAGAGCAAGGAGCAGATCGGCGGGTTCTCGATCATCAAAGTCCCCGACCTGGACGCGGCGCTGGACTGGGCCCGAAAGCTCTCCCGCGCCATCGGCACGCCGATTGAAGTTCGGCCAATTCAGGAGCACGGCTAAGACACACCCTCCGCTATGCCAGACCTTGCGATCCCCGAGATTGAGCGCGTATTCCGTCGAGAGTACGGCCGCGCGGTGGCCGTCCTGGTCCGTCACTTCGGCAACATCGACGTTGCTGAAGAGGCGGTCCAGGACGCTTTCACCACGGCAGTGCAGCGATGGCCGGCAACCGGGGTCCCGCCGAGTCCCGCCGGATGGATCATAACAACGGCCCGAAATCGTGCGATCGACCGGCTCCGCCGCGAGGCGTCCCGAGAGGATCGATATGCCGAGGCTGCACTTCTACAGGCCCCCGAAGAACCAGCCGAGGAAACCGCAGTGTCAGATGATCGCCTACGCCTGATCTTCACCTGCTGTCACCCCGCGCTTGCCGCGACCGCGCAAGTTGCGCTGACTCTGCGTCTGTTGGGAGGGCTCACCACGAGCGAGGTCGCGCGCGCTTTCCTGATTCCTGAAGTGACAATGGCCCAGCGGTTGGTTCGCGCGAAGGGCAAGATCCGCGATGCAAACATTCCATTTCGTATCCCGAGCGAGGCGCACCTGCCGGAGCGCCTCCGATCCGTGCTCGCGGTGGTCTACCTCATATTCAACGAAGGCTACACGGCAAGTTCCGGCGACCGCCTGATTCGCGAGGATCTCTGTGCGGAAGCCATTCGCCTCGGGCGCCTCATTTGCGAGTTGATGCCCAACGAACCGGAAGCGTTCGGGTTGCTCGCTCTCATGCTGCTCACAGATTCGCGGCGCGCAGCGCGCATTTCCCCGGGCGGTGCCATGATCACACTCGCAGAGCAGAACCGCGAGCTGTGGGATCGCGGTCTCATCGCCGAGGGACAGGCTCTCGTCAGTCAAAGCATTCGGTACAACCGTCCCGGCCCGTACCAGATCCAGGCGGCAATCAATGCGGTCCACAGCGACGCGCCGACCGCTAAGGAAACTGACTGGCAGCAGATCCTTCATCTGTATGACCAGTTCATGTCGTTCGCACCAAGTCCAGTCGTCGCTCTCAACCGTGCGGTCGCGGTCGCCGAGCTCGACGGTCCCGAGACGGCCCTCGCTCTCGTCGACGGGCTCGGGATCGAGCTCGAGCGGTACTACCTGTTCCACGCGACTCGCGCCGACCTGCTTCGGCGGGTGGGTCGGTTAGCCGAAGCAGAATTGGCTTACAGCGCAGCTATTGCCCGCTGCGAGAACGAGGCGGAGCGCAACTTCATGCGGCGGCGGAGTCAGTCTCTGCACGAACCTAGATGAACCGTGTTAATTGCGGCCCAGGCGGCGGCACGACGTGTATTTGCGGCAGACGGGCGACCCGCGGCCTTGCTTGCGCGGCAGGGCGGGAAGAGAATTTCACCTACGCGCAGAGGACTATCGCATGTGGTGGAAAATGCCGATGAAAATGAAGGCCGTTGCCGCATCGTTGCTCGGATTCGCCATGCTGGTCGGTACGCAAGCCGCCTCAGCGAAGGGCTGCATCAAAGGTGCTGCGGTAGGCGCCGTGGCCGGACACGTCGCCGGCCATCATGCGGTGCTGGGCGCTGCAGCCGGTTGCGCCGTCGGGCATCACCTGGCGAAGAAAAAACAGCAGCAGCAACAGCTGCAACAACAGCAGGACCAGCCGAAGCCGCAACAGCAACACGGGGCGACTGCGCCAATCGTGTCATAGGACTGAGCTGCTCGACGGCGGCAACGATCCGGCCCTGTGCTATTGTGCATTGCAGCGTAAAAGCCACATCTTGAACTGGCTCTCACAAGCCGGCTGATTTTACCAACCCATTTCACGTAAGCCGGCGGGCAGGCGACATATGCTTGTAGCGCCTTGATCGTAGGCCTTGCGCCGAAGCGCGTGTGGAGGCGATCAACGCCGAGTGCAGTCACTCGCAATCACCGCCGATCCCCCGCGGTGCACGCTCTGCTTGGGCCCTTTCCCCGCCCGGTGTTCCAACACTGTCCGGCTGCGGAGGGGGCCCATGTCATCTGGTCAAGAGATTCTCGCGCAAGACGAGATCGATGCATTGATCCACGGCATCGGCAACGGCGCTGTGCCCACGGAGGCGCCGCCGGGGCGCGACGAGGCGCGCCAATATAACTTCAGCCAGAACACCCGCATCGTCCGCGGGCGTATGCCCACGCTCGAAATGATCAACGAGCGGTTCGGGCGGTTGCTGCGTACCAGTATCTACAACCTCCTACGGCGCGCGCCGGCGATTTCGGTCGGTTCGGTACAGATACTCAAGTTTGCGGAGTACGTGCGCACTCTGCACCTGCCGACGAGCCTCAACTTGGTGAAGTTCTCGCCGCTGCGCGGCACGGGCCTGGTAATTCTCGATCCGAAGCTCGTATTTGCGCTGGTGGATCTGTATTTCGGGGGCAGGGGCCGGCACGCGAAGATCGAGGGCCGTGATTTCACGCCCATCGAACACGGGATCATCAACGCGTTGTTGGACAGTGCCTTTGCAAATCTTCGCGATGCGTGGGCGCACGTGGCGGATCTTACCGTCGAGAAGGTGGGCTCCGAGATGAACCCGCACTTCGCCAACATCGTCAGTCCGACGGAAATTGTAGTCGTCACGCGCTTCAGCGTTGAGCTCGATGGCTGCGGGGGCGACTTTCACGTGACGATGCCGTATTCGATGATCGAGCCGCTGCGTGAAGTGCTCGACTCGGGCATGCAGAGCGATCGCGTCGAACAGGATGATCGCTGGTCGCAGACCCTGAAGCACGAGGTCGGTGACGCGCCGGTTGAGGTGCGCGCTCTGCTCGGGCAAACGACGATAACGCTAGCGGACCTGATGAACATGAAGGCCGGGGACGTGCTGTCCACCGACTTCGCCGGCACTTTGACGCTGCTTGCCGAAGACGTACCCATGTTCCGCGGGACCTATGGCATGTCCCGGGGACAGCAGGCCGTAAAGGTGGGCGATCTCATTCGCCGCACCCGTCCGGCTACCGCCGATGAGCTCGTGTCGAAACGGCCGGCGGCCACAGCGGCGGCTTCTGCCGCCTCACCCTTGACCGCAACCTCCATGGGGGCTCGATGAGCAGTCAGCTCAGATTCCTGGTCGTTGATGACTTCTCCACCATGCGCCGGATCGTCAAGAACCTGCTGCAGGAACTCGGCTACGCCAACGTGCAGGAGGCTGACGACGGCAGCACCGCGCTGCCGATGTTGAAAACCGGCAATTTCGATTTTGTCATCACCGACTGGAACATGCCGCAGCTGCCGGGACTGGAGCTGCTGAAGGCCGTGCGCGCTGATCCGAACCTGACGCATCTGCCGGTACTCATGGTGACCGCGGAGGCGAAGCGGGAGCAGATCGTCGAGGCGGCCCAAGCGGGCGTCAGCGGGTACGTGATCAAGCCATTCACCGCCCAGACGCTGGGGGAGAAGTTGGCGAAGATTCTCCAAGCCCGCGCTCCCGCCCGGAGCTGACCCGATGCCAACTGCAGACGCACTGGGGCCGGTATGGGAGGACTTGCGGGCACTGAACGCAAGCCTGCAGCGAACGTTGGACGAATTCCGCTCGAGCTTCCATCGCGCCAGTGTGGCGGGAAAGGAGATGCCGGATGCGCGGCTGCGCCTGGACCACGTTCTCAAGCTGACAGAGGAGGCGGCACACCGCACGTTGGATCTGGTCGAGCGCTCAGGTCCGCTGGCGGATCGTCTGGCGGCCGACGCCGCCGCGCTGGTCGAGCCAATTCGAGCGGCCCGCGCGGCCTATCAGGGCAGCGGAATCGAGGACCTGCTCTCACGGGTGGAAACCTTTCTGGTGAGTGCCGAGCGCGACGGCGGTGCCGTCGGCGCCAACCTCGACGAAGTATTGATGGCGCAGAGCTATCAGGATCTGAGCGGGCAGATCATCCGCACGGTGATCAAACTCGTCGTGGAGTTGGAACGTACGCTGGCGCACTTTGCCAAGCTGGCCGGAGAGCGCCCTGCCGGCGAGGCAGACCCGGTCACGAAGCAGACCTCCGACAGCCATGGCCATGGGCCCGCGATCCCTGGTGCAACCGCCGATGCGGTCGGCGAGCAGGGGGATGTAGATGCGCTGTTGGCAATGATGGGCATGTAGATGATCCGGACGTTGAAGTGCATTCGTGAGGCGAGACCGTGACCGAAGTCAGTTCGAATAGCGCGCCGCTGCGCCTGGGCTCGACGAGCCTGCGGGATGTGACCGCGTTCCAGGCCGAGCTTGCGGAGCGGCTGGATGACAGTGGGACCGTGCAGATTGACGCAAGCGGGGTTGAGCGCATCGATACGGCAACCCTGCAGCTATTGGCGGCGTTCGTGCGCGATCTGCGGGGGGATGCTCGCCTGGTCGAATGGGTCGAGTGCAGCGCGGCGCTGCGGCGCGCAGCCCGGGCGCTCGGACTGACAAGCGCGCTCGACCTGACCGCAGAGCCTGGCTGAGAGACGCCATGGCAGAACTCGACCTGGCGCAATTCCACGATACCTTCTTCGAAGAGAGCTTCGAGGCGCTCGACAGCATGGAGGCCGCGCTCCTCAAGTTGGATGTGGGTGCGCCCAATCCGGAAGGTGTGAATACCATCTTCCGCGTGGCGCACTCGATCAAGGGTGGCGCCGGAATGTTCGGCTTTACCGACGTCGCCTCGTTTACTCATACGCTCGAGACGCTCCTCGATGAGTTGCGCTCCGCTCGTATGCAGGTGACTACCTATATCGCGGACCAGTTGCTTTTGTCGGTGGATGTGCTGCGCGCCATGATGCGCTCGGTGCAACGCAAAGAGCCGGTCGACATGCAGCGGGTCGCTGACCTGCAGTTCGATCTCGAGGCCATTGTTGCGAAGAAGGGTGGTGGCTCGGCGCCTGCGGCAGCTCCCCAGGGAGCGGCCATTCCCGGGGTGGTCCCAGAGGCATCCAGTGCAAATCCCGGAGTGGTTGGAGTGGCTGTGGGTGCCGGGCCCGTGGCGGTGGCGGTTGCCGCAACCGTCAGGCGCGGAGGCTGGGAGATTGGCTTTCGTGCCCTTCCGGAGCTGCTCCTGCGCGGTAATGATCCGCTCGCCATCTTCTCCAGTCTGGCGGAGTTGGGATCGCTGCAGGTAACGGTGAACATGGATGCTCTGCCGCGACTGCGCGAGATCGACGCGGAGCGCTGCTATCTGACATGGAGGCTGCAGCTGACATCGAATTGTTCGCGCGAGCAGATTGACGCCGCCTTTGATTGGGCCGCGGGTGATTGCGAGGTGACGGTTGTTCAACGTTCTGCTGATGTTGTGCCCAAGGCAGTGGCGCCAGCCGTGGTAGTGGTTGCCGAGCCAGCACCAGTACGCCCCTCAACAGCAACACAGGTCCAGGAAGCTCCCAAGGCGGCCGGCGCGGAACACAGCTCGATTCGCGTCAGCATCGAGAAGATCGACGAGCTCATCAATACAGTGGGTGAGCTGGTGATCACGCAGGCCATGCTCAGCGAGGTGGGCCGCAAGCTCGAGGGGCCGTTCGCCGAGCAGTTCCGCAGTGGGTTGAGTCAGCTCGAGCGCAACATGCGCGAGTTGCAGGAAAGCGTGATGCGGGTGCGCATGCTCCCCATCAGCTTCACATTCAGCCGCTTTCCGCGCATGGTCCGCGATCTTGCGCAACGGCTGGGCAAGCAGATCGAGCTGAAGATGACTGGCGAGCAGACTGAGCTCGACAAGACGGTGCTCGAGAAGATCGGCGATCCCCTGGTGCATCTCGTGCGCAATAGCGTCGATCATGGCATAGAGTCGCCGCAAGCCCGCATAGCCGCCGGCAAGTCCCCGGTTGGTACCGTCCATCTGGACGCCTGCCACCGCGGCGGCAGCATCGCCGTGGAGATTCGCGACGACGGTGGTGGCCTGGACAAGAGCCGAATTCTTGCCAAGGCTCGTTCACGCGGGCTTGTCGGGGCGAACGATGTCCTGACGGACGACCAGATTCACGAACTGATATTTCTGCCGGGATTCTCGACCGCAGAAAAGACGACTGATGTATCCGGCCGCGGCGTAGGAATGGATGTCGTACGCCGGAACGTCAAAGAGCTAGGGGGCAAGATCGAAATTGCCAGTGAGCTGGGCAAGGGCTCCCGGTTCATCATTACGCTGCCGCTGACCCTTGCAATCGTCGACGGCCAATCCGTGTCGGTGGGCACGGAAACATACATCGTCCCACTTACCTCCATCATCGAGTCGCTGCAGCTGCAGCCACATAACGTCAGCCGGCTGTCGGGCCGTGGCGAAGTATTTTCATTCCGCGGCGACTATCTACCGATCGTCCGCCTGCATGAGGTATTCGGTGTGAAGCCACGCGCACACGCGCTCCACGATGGACTCATCGTCGTCGCTGAGGGTGACGGCCGGCGCATTGGCCTGTTCGTCGACGAGCTTCTGGGACAGCAGCAGGTCGTGATCAAGTCGATGGAGACCAACTACGGGCCCATTGACGGGGTGGCCGGCGCGACGATTCTTGGCGACGGCTCCGTCGCGCTCATCCTGGATCTGACCGGACTCATTCGTGTGGCCGCGACGCGCGCAGCAGCCTGAATGCAGCCATTCCGCGCCGCACAGTATTACGAGGATTCACATACATGACAACCAATGCAACAGCCGGCCCGGATGCGGCGGTATCACAACAGGTACTGACATTCGTGCTCGGCAGCGAGACGTACGGCGTGGATATCCTGCGGGTGCAGGAGATCCGCGGCTGGTCATCCGTGACCAAGATTCCGCATGCACCGCCGCACGTATTGGGAGTGTTGAATCTACGCGGCTCGATCGTGCCGATCGTGGACATGCGCATGCAATTCAATCTCGAGCGCGCTGAATACACCGCCGTGACCGTGATCATCGTGTTGTCGGTGCAGTCGCGCACCGGGCGGCGGGATTTCGGTGTGGTGGTTGACGGCGTGTCCGATGTCGTGAACGTCAATGCCGCCGAGGTCAAACCTGCTCCCGACCTGGCTTCCCGTGCTGCGACCGAGCACATCCGCGGCCTGATGCCGGTCGCGGAGCGAATGGTCGTTTTACTCGATATCGATCGCCTCATTGGTCACGAGATGGGCGCGCTGGGCGACGCGCTCCCTGAGCCGGCATCACCGGCTCAATCCGCGGCCTGACGCCGATCCAACTCGATCACACAGAGGACTTCGTCTCATGAACTGGTTCAAGAACTTGAAAATAACCGCGAAACTCGCGCTGTCCTTCGGCGTGCTGCTCGCAATCATGGCCTTGGTCGGCACGGTCGCGATCCTGCGGCTGAATGGCGTTGCCGCCGAATCGCACGAAATCGCGCGCAACTGGCTGCCGAGCGTGGAGTACCTCAACGAGATAAACACGATCAAATCCGACCTTCGCGTTGAGCAGTTGCGCTATGCAACAGCAACTACGCCGGAGGAGCTCGCGCAGTTCGAGAAGCGCATGCCGGAGGCCATTGCGGATATTGAACAGAAGAAGCGGCTCTACACTCCGTTGATCTCGGATGCAACCGAGCGCGCCATGTGGGACGAATTCGATCGCCAGTGGCAGGCCTACATCACGTTCTCCAACAAGCTGATTACCGTCGGGCGGCAGGGCAAACACCAGGAAGCCTGGCAGATGATGGTGGACACCCGGGACACTTACGTCGCTCTTGGCACCGCTTTGAGGAAGGACGTTGAATTTAATGTCTCGGGGGCGAACGATGAGGTGAAGAAGGCGGAAGACATCTACTCCAGCTCCCGCACCATCCTCATCGGGCTGATCGTCATCTCGATGGTCGTTGGCGCGCTGCTGGCGCTGGCGGTCGGGCGTTCGATCGGACAGCCGCTGATCGGCATCATCGAGATCTTCAAGAAGATTGCGGCCGGCAAGCTCGATAACACCATCGAGGCGAACCGCCGGGATGAGCTGGGCGTGCTGCTCATGAATCTCGATGACATGCAGAGCCAGATGCGCAAGCTGCTGGCGGAGAGTCAGGGTCAGCTCGCGGCCATCAACCGCGCGCAAGCCGTCATTGAGTTCGACCTCAAGGGCGTTATTGTGTCCGCCAACGAGAACTTCCTCAACGTCATGGGCTACCGGCTCGAGGAGATCAAGGGCCAGCACCACAGCATGTTCATCGACGCCGCGTATCGCTCGAGCGATGATTACCGGCGCTTCTGGGAAAAGCTGGCGCGCGGCGATTACGAAACAGCCCAGTACAAACGCGTTGGCAAAGGCGGCAAGGAGGTCTGGATCCAGGGCAGCTACAACCCGATTCTTGACGCCACCGGTAAGCCGTACAAGGTCGTCAAGTATGCAAGCGACGTGACTGCCCAGGTGAAACTGAGCCAGCAGATGGAGGAATCGGTCGCCCAGACTCAGCAGATCATCAAGGGTGCCACCGAAGGCGATCTGGCCAAGCGCCTCGATGTGCGCGGCAAGAGCGGCGAGCTCGCGAAACTTGCCGAAGCCATCAACTCCCTGCTGGAGAGTGTTGCCGACATCGTCTCGAACGTAAAGCACTCGGCGGGCGAAGTGCTGCGCGGGGCCGAGGAGATCTCCCAAGGTAATGCCAACCTCTCGCAGCGCACCGAGGAGCAATCCTCGTCACTGGAAGAGACCGCTTCGTCCATGGAGGAAATGACCTCCACGGTGAAGCAGAACGCGGATAACGCGGGCCAGGCAAACCAGCTCGCCACTGCAGCGCGCGATCAGGCCGAGAAGGGTGGGGCTGTCGTCGGCAATGCGGTGAAGGCCATGGCTGATATCAATGACTCGTCGAAGAAGATTTCCGACATCATCAGTGTAATTGACGAGATCGCATTCCAAACCAACCTGCTGGCGCTCAATGCCGCGGTCGAGGCCGCGCGTGCCGGCGAACAGGGACGCGGTTTCGCAGTTGTCGCAACCGAGGTGCGCAGTCTCGCCGGCCGATCTGCCACCGCGGCCAAGGAGATCAAGGAGCTGATCCAGGACTCCGTGCGGAAGGTGGAGGACGGCTCGCTGCTCGTCACCCAGTCAGGGCAAACGCTGGAGCAGATCGTCCTGTCGGTCAAGAAAGTGTCGGATATCGTCGCGGAGATCGCGGCCGCATCGCGCGAGCAATCCTCTGGTATCGAGCAGGTCAACAAGGCCGTCATGCAGATGGATGAGATGACGCAGCAGAACGCTGCGCTCGTGGAACAGGCAACCGCCGCTTCCCAGTCGATGGCCGACCAGGCGCGTGACCTCACCAAGATGATGGACCGGTTTCAGGTGGGCGAAGCCGGCGCCGCAATCAGGGCCAGCCGTCCCGAGCCGGCGCCCGTTGCCAGGCCCGAGCGGCGCTCGGCCAACAGGCCGTTCGCGGGCAAGCCGCGGATGGCTGCCAAACCAGCCACAGTCGCGCCCAGCGAGGCGCCGGCCGCGCGCCGCAAGGCAGCCGCCAATGGTGGCGATGCCGATTGGCGCGAGTTCTAGAGGAAGCGACGCTCATGACAAGAATACTTGCAGTAGATGACTCGCCGTCGATGCGCCAAATGGTCGGAGTGACCCTGAAAAGCGCTGGTTACGAGGTGCTGGAGGCATGTGACGGGCGCGAGGCACTCAACATCGCCAAGGAGCAGCCACCCGTGGACCTCGTCATAACCGACGTAAATATGCCGAACATGGACGGCCTCACGTTGGTGCGGGAGCTACGGCTGCTTCCGCACTACCGCGGGGTGCCGCTGTTGGTGTTGACGACCGAGGCGAGCCCGCAGAAGAAGCTGGAAGGCAAAGCGGCCGGAGCCACTGGCTGGGTGGTGAAGCCATTCAGTCCCGACCGGCTGCTCGCCACCATTGCGCGGATTGTGACTTGATTCCTACATCCCGACGGGAAAGGTTGAACGAGATGGCGCCCACCTACCAGAACATCGATGCTGCCCAGGCGATTGCGGCCGCGGTCGCGCAGGTTGAGCTCGCAGTACGCGAAGTTCAGCCTGCCGTCGAGGAGCTCGGCGCGCTCATCGACCGCATGGCAGGGGGGCTGGGCGCACTGCGGACTCTGCGCTCGCAACCAGCGGATCCTGAGGCGATCTCCGTTTTTCCCGACGAGTTTGGCCGGCTCGTGGGAGGGTTGCAGAAGCACGTCAACGGCAGTATCACTCAGCTGCAGTTCTATGACCGGCTGGTGCAGCACCTGGGACACGTTCAGGACTTTCTGACAGGTGCTGCCGGTCAGCTCGCAAACGCAGTAGACAGGGAGGACGATGCGTGGGGCGCGCTGCGTAACAAGCTGCGCGTGCGTCTCATCTCCGAAGCCCAGCGTGAGCTGTTGGACGCGGTTCTGCCGCCACCCCAAGGTGCTCAGTTCAATTCTCACCAGGCACGCGAGGAGCACGCGGCCCAGGGAACGGTCGAGCTGTTCTGACATGGAGGCGCGGCTGCGGGAATTTGCGTTCAGCGACGAGGACTTCAATTCGCTTCGTACCCAGGTACGCAAGCACACGGGTATAAGTCTTTCGGATTCCAAGCGTGAGTTGGTGTACGGCCG
>Ga0068858_100000520_pt1 | contig 40418 bp, 33 predicted proteins | sample KBSSwiS12_FD_66589 | JGI IMG/M metagenome (GOLD analysis project Ga0068858, IMG submission 66589) | Switchgrass rhizosphere microbial communities from Kellogg Biological Station, Michigan, USA - KBS Switchgrass S1-2 | ecosystem: Host-associated > Plants > Roots > Rhizosphere > Soil ... | reverse complement strand
CCCACGCGAGCACGCTCTGTTTTCCGAGCCGCTTCAGGCAATGACTTCAGATAGACAGCGATCGCCTTCAGATCCGCTGCGTCCGTATGTTGCAAACTCTCATATACAACCTCGGCCATCGGGCCGAAGGTGTAACCCTGATGTTCGCCCGTGACGATACCGGCCCTGAGCAGGGTCACGATGTCCGTCTCGCTCCAATTCTGAACACCCGCCTCTGTTGAGCTCGACAACGCCGGGGCATACCAGCTCAACACCAACCCGCCCGACGGATTGTCCTTGGACCTCACCGCACCCAGCGCATTGCGCGACTCGTGGCAGGCGCTACAGTGTGCCACGCCCTGTACGAGATAAGCGCCGCGATTCCATTCGGCATTGTGTCGAGTATCAGGCTCGTACACACCCGGTGTGAAAAACAAACCACGCCAGATCGCCAGCAGCCAGCGCTGATTGAACGGGAATTTGAGCCGATGTTCGCGGTTGGCTGCCGGGACAGCGGCAATTGTCCGCAGGTACGCGAACATTGCGTCTGAATCGGCTCGGCTGATGCGGGTGAAGTTGGTGTACGGAAACGTGGGATAGAGCAGCTTTCTGCCCGGCGCATACCCGTTGTGCAAGGCGCTCCAGAAATCATCCGCGCTCCAGCGACCGATTCCGTTCTGCAGGTCCTGGGTGATGTTGGGGGAATAGAACGTACCGAAGGGAGTTGGAATGCTCCGGCCACCCGCAAACGGGTGCCCGCCCCGGACGGTATGGCAACCCTCGCAATCTCCGAGTGTGACGAGGGCACGGCCCCGGGGCACACCGTCCAACTGCGCAGTGCTCAACGACTGCGGCGCCTCTCCGGTTTCGCGATCCCGCGGCGGCCAAAACAACACGGCCGCGGCGGCTACCACACACAGCGAGACGACCAGCAACGTGACCCGCAGCTTCATTTCAGCTTTTCGCATTCGACGGGTGGCGGCGACGAGACCGACTCCTGAGGACCCATACCTTCCGGCACCGCCTGCGTGGCGAGCCACGCCGTCACTGCTTCAATATCAGCCGGAGTCATGCGCTTGGCGAGCGTGGCCATGCAGTCAGGAGCCTTGGCATGGCGGAGGTCGGTCCTCCAGGCAGCGAGCTGGGCATCCAGATACGAACGGGATACCCCCAACAACCCGGGAACCGCAGGCAGCGCACCCAGCAGATTGTCGCCGTGGCACGCGCTGCAGGCAGGCAGGTCAGCAGCCTCGTCCCCGTCCTTCGCCAGAACCTTGCCGCGTGCAAGAGTTGATTCAGGCACGCCCGCGGCGGACACGGAGTCATACGGAAGCTTTTGGGAGGAGAAGTACTCTGCGAGCTCCGCCAGGTATGCGTCCGGCTGGCGCTCGGTCAGGTAGTTCATCATCGGAAACCAGCGCCGCCCATCGCGGAAGTTGATGAGCTGATTGAGCAGGTATTGGGCGGGCTTTCCGGCAATCCGCGGGTAGTATCCATCAGGACCCGCACGCCCCGCCTTGCCGTGACACGGCAAGCACGGCAGCGCCCTTTGCTCTACGGTGTCCAGATCTGCGGCATGGACCGTCAGGCTTCGCGCGAGCAGCACGACAGCCAGCGCTCCCAGGATTTTCCTCATACCGGGATGTTGCCCCCACCCCTGCGGCCTGCCTATTAGCCTCAAGAGATACCACCGGGACCAGAAATTGTAACGGCAGATTGCGAATATGCAGCACGAGGTGTAGAAAAGCTTAATCGTCGTTAGCCGGGGGTCGGCTAGTCTTGTCGCGCAAACTTCCGCCTCTCAATGCCCTGAAGGCCTTTGAGGCCAGCGCCCGGCTGGGCAGCTTCGTGCTGGCCGCGGCCGAGTTGAATGTATCGCCGAGCGCCATTTCACAGCACATCAAGAAGCTGGAAGACTTCTATGGGCGCCAACTGTTCATCCGCCACAACAATCAACTGTTGCTGACGGATATTGCCCGCACCGTGCACGCGGCAAGCTCGCAGATGATGAACGGGCTGGCGGAACTGACTGAGCAGTTGCTGGGCGGGCCCGTGCGCTCGAACCTGATTGTCAGCGTATTGCCGTCACTGGGGGTGCGGTGGCTGAACCGGCGCTTGCCCGAGTTCCTGGCGGTGCATCCGGATGTGCGCGTCGACCTGCGACTGGAGGAAGACCCGGTCGACTTCTTCCGCAATCGCATCGATGTTCGCATCTGCTACGGCGAGCACCTCTATCCGGAGTTTGTGACCGTGCCTTTCAAGCGCGACCGGGTGACCGCCATGTGTCAGCCCGGACTTCTGGGACGCGGCCGTGTCGATACGGAGTCACTCCATTCACTCACCGACGAGATGTTGATTCACGTGGCGTGGCGCGCCGGATTTTCTTCCTACCCCGAATGGGGAGCGTGGTTTGCGAGCCAGGGAATGACAGTTCATCCGCGCCGGGAGTTGGGACATACCACCGACACGTCCAGTGTTGCGATTGACCTGGCCTGCGGCGGGCTGGGAGTGGTGCTCGGTCAGGAAATCCTTGCGGAAACCGAGCTCGCCAGCGGGAAGCTCGTGACACCGTTCTCTCATTGGATGCCGCTGCAATACGCCTACTCGGTCGTGCACGCCGAATCCAACAAACGCAACAGAGTTGTCGGAGAGTTCGTGAAGTGGCTCTCTAGCTGAGGCGTTCCCAGACCTTGGTTTGCGTTTTTCCGTTCTGCGTACGGGAAAACGTCATGCGGCGCCCTACTACCTCAACGTGCTGTGGGTAAACAGCCGCATCCTCACTCGGGTAGAGCGCGCCTTTGGCGTGGTGCGTGACAACGGACGTGGTTGGATCAAATGACCAGGTGCCGAAGTAGGCGTAGTAGGAATTGAGGGCTTTGGAGTCGGCTGCTGCTGCGACGGCGGCGGCAGGAGCGGCACCGGCGGCGGGCCTCGCACCTGGAACCCGCACCGGCGGTCGGTCGGCACCTTCGATCTGAACACTGAACCAACCAGAGGCGTCGTAGATCAAAAGGCCGCGGCTGCCATTGCCGTAGAACGGGTCGGCTTCACGGCCAGTAGGACCCTGAACGTCGATGCTCACCAGACGCCAGGCGCCAATCAGGTCCTGTTGGGTGGTGCGTTTGTCGGCGGCGGCGCAGAGTGCAGTGACGGTCAGAGCGAGGATGGCTCGCGCTGTGAAGGCTAGCAGGTATCTCAATGTGCGGCCCTCGTTGCTGCGAGACCTTCCATGGAAAGACGACGGTTCGGGTACATTGCGAGCACTCGTTGGAATGCTGCCGCCGCTTCGACCCGTTGTCCATCCGCGAGCAGCAGCTCTCCCAGCAACTCATCGAAAGGCTTCGCTGACCAGGGCGGACCGTACTCAAACTCCATGAGCGCCGTTGCGGAAATCGCTTCGCGGACCTTCGCAATCCCTGACGCATGCTGGCCGTCGGCAAAATCGATTGCACCTTCGAGCGCAGTGCCCAGGGCGCGTGCCTGTGAAAGATCGTTCTCACTCAGGGCGCTATACCAGTTTTCGCCTGCGGGGACGACGTGGGCTGAATCGATTCGGGCACGTAACTGCGCCAACGCGGTGCGCGCTGCGTCTTTGTTTTGGGCCCCAATTGCAGCGAGGCCGCGGGCGAAGTCGTGGACGGCGAAATAGCCAATCGAAGTAATGCCGGTGCTGTCGACTACTTGCATGGCGTCCGGGTCTGGCGCTCCGCGCGTCTCGACCAGCCATGTAGCACGTATGTAGGACGCTCTCAGACGGTTCTCCATCGTGGGGCCGGTGACGACGTCGTGGGTGAGGGAGTGCACGAGTGCCTCCGCTTGCGCGCGCTTGTTTTCCTGAAGGTAGGCGTATTCGAGCCAGAGCAGTGAGTGATACGCGTGTTCGCCCTGCTCCGCAGCCACCCTGACCGACGCTTCGTTTGCTGCGATCGCATCGTCCCAGAGTCCGAGCGCAAAGAAGATATGGGAAGTCATGTGCTGCGCATGTGAAGCCGCAGGGGCAACTTTGGCGTACAAGCGCGCAGCCCTGAGGCCCAGCGGCGCGTGCACGGGATCATCGTAAGCGTGGATCAGGTAGTGCAAAGCGCCGGGATGATGTCGGTCTATGTCGTATACCGCCTCGGCTTCCGCGGCCGCACGCATGTAGGTCCGGATGTCACGCTTTGGTGAGAGACCGAGAAGGGAAAGCGCGTACAACGAACGTGCGTCGAGATCATTTGGGTAGCGTTTCGCAAGGTCACCCAACGCTGCGCTATAAGCTGCATCGCGCTCGACTTTTTTCCCTGGACCGTACAACAGCTCGACTGAGCGGAGATATTCCCGCTCTCGGGCCGTCTTGCCTTTTGAAGTCTGTTCTTCCGGCGTCGAGCCCAATTTGGCCAGCGCCGCACGGGCAGCCGCTGTGTCCTGCTCGTTCCACAACGTATGGTTGTAGGTGAGCGCCTCTCCCCAGACGGCCATCGCGAACGAAGGATCGAGCTCGAACGCCTTCTGAAACTCCCGCCGCGCCGCGGGATATTCGAAGCTGTGGAGCAGCAGCAGGCCCCGGACGAAGGCCGGCTGGGCCCGGCGGGCCCCGGAATTCTCAAAATGGATGACGCCGAGCGCACCGTGAACGGACTGGGATTGTTGCTCCAGCGGATGCTGGTGAACCGGATCGGTCGCGGCGCCAGCCTGCCCGGCGGACAGGGCCCAAAACAGGGTGACGGCGGCGGAAAGGCTACGGTTCACGATGCCGTATTACGCCAAACGGCGCCGAGGCCGTCACCGAAGATTTTCTTCACAGGCGCGTAGTTTTTTGCATCATGGGGGTCCAGCACCCCCATTACGATCCATGCATGAAAACACATACCCGTGTAGCCGTCATCGGGGGCGGCGTTGTTGGTTGCAGCGTGTTGTATCACCTGACGAAGGCCGGTTGGACCGACGTCGTTCTGATCGAGCGCGACCAGCTCACTTCGGGATCGACCTGGCATGCCGCCGGGGGATTCCACACTTTGAACGGTGACCCCAATGTCGCGAAGCTGCAGGGGTACACAATCGGGCTCTACGACGAGCTCGAGCGGATCACGGGACAGTCCTGCGGACTGCATCGTTCGGGTGGACTATTGCTGGCCGATACGAATGAGCGCATGGAGTGGCTCAAGATGGCGCACGCCCGCGCGCGCTACCTGGGTCTGGAGACGTCACTGCTGACCGCCAGCGAAGCGAAGCAGATGTTGCCGCTCATCGAGGACAAGTACTTCGTCGGCGCCATGCTCGATGCAGCCGACGGTAACCTCGATCCTTACGGGACAACTCACGCGTACGCCAAGGCAGCAAAGATGGCCGGCGCGGAAATCTACCTCAAGAACCCCGTAACGGCGGTCTCGCGTCGACCGAATGGAACATGGGACGTTGTGACCAACGAAGGCACGATCAATGCCGAACACGTGGTCAATGCCGGTGGCCTTTGGGCACGTGAAGTCGGACGTATGGTGGGGATCGAGCTGCCGGTGCTCGCAATGGAGCACATGTATCTCGTCACGGACGATATGCCGGAGGTCATCGAGTTCAATCGCGAGCGCGGTCACGAGCTGCCGCACGCGATCGACTTCAAGGCTGAGATCTACATGCGCCAGGAGCGTAAGGGCATGGTACTGGGTACGTACGAGAAAGCGTGCGTGCCGTGGAGTCCGAAGAACACGCCGTGGGACTTTGGCGCGCAGTTGCTCGAGCCGGATCTCGATCGTATCGCGCCCTCCCTCGAAATTGGATATCAACACTTTCCAGCGATGGCCAACGTCGGCATCCGACGCGTGGTCAACGGCCCGTTCACCTTCTCACCCGACGGCAATCCGCTGGTTGGCCCCGTTCAGGGTCTGCCGGGGTTCTGGTGCGCGTGCGCGGTCATGGCTGGTTTCAGTCAGGGCGGCGGCGTCGGCCTCGCGCTGTCGCAGTGGATGGTCAACGGCGACCCGGGCTTCGACGTCTGGGCAATGGACGTCGCGCGCTACGGTGCCTGGGCCACTCGCAGCTATACGAATGAAAAGGTACGTGAGAACTACTCACGTCGGTTCTCTATCCGGTTCCCGAACGAGGAACTGCCTGCCGCGCGCCCCCAGCAGACGACTGCCCTGTATGACGTGATGCTGGCCGCTGGTGCGGTCATGGGTGACAGCTGGGGGTTGGAGACTCCGTTGTGGTTTGCTCCGCACGGGGTTGAGCCGAAAGACGTCGTGTCCTTCCACCGCTCCAATGACTTCCAGTACGTGAAGGCCGAATGCCTGGGTGTTCGCAAGGGCGTTGGCGTCACTGAGATTGCCAACTTCGCCAAATACGAGATATCCGGGCCTGGCGCGGAGGCGTTTTTGTCTCGCCTCATGACCAACAAGCTGCCCAAGGTCGGACGGCTGATACTGACGCCGATGCTCAACCCGGCGGGCAAGTTGATTGGCGACTTCACGATTGCACGTACTGCGCCCGAGCGGTTCCTGATGTGGGGCTCGTCGCAGGCTCAGATTTACCACATGCGTTGGTTTGAGAAGCACCAGCCTACGGATGGGTCGGTGCGTTTGCATCGTTATGACATGGGACTCGTAGGTCTCTCGATCGCCGGGCCACGCTCCCGCGAGTTGCTGTCCCGATTGACTGACGAAGACGTATCCAACACCGCTTTCCGGTTCATGGATCATCGATCCATGGATATCGCGAATTGCCCTGCGATGGTCAACCGCGTCACTTACACCGGTGACCTGGGTTATGAGATCTGGGTCGCCCCTGAGTATCAGCGGCGTCTGTACGAGGGTATCCGGACAGCCGGCAAGGACCTCGGGCTCATTCATTTCGGCATGCGGGCGCTGTTGTCGCTGCGCCTGGAGAAGAATTTCCCGACGTGGTATCGGGAGCTTCGGCCCATCTACGGCCCGATTGAGGCGGGTGTTGAACGGTTTGTCGACTTCGGGAAACCCGACTTCATGGGTCGCGACGCGGCCCTGGCGGAAAAAGCCAGCGGCGGCAAGCTGCGGCGAGTCAGCTTCACGGTTGATGCCGTTGACGCGGATGTGTTGGGGGATGAACCGATCTGGCACAACGGCGCGGTGGTTGGGTGGGTCACCTCTGGTGGCTACGGGCACTTTGTCGACCGGTCACTCGCGCAGGGCTACATTCCTGCCGAGTTGGCGGGCCACTTCGGCGAAGGCGCCTTTGAGATCGAGATCATCGGCGATCGCCGCAAGGCGACAATTCTCAACGAGCCGTTGTTTGATCCCGCGGGAGAGCGGATGCGGATGTAGGCCGCGGGCAGTGACGCCAGCCCCTTGACGCTGGCGTCGGCTCGCTGACGGTAGCACCGCCCGGCTGCCTGAAGGCCATCCGAGTGTTGACGGCTCAGGCCATCTCGAACGATTCGCGGAGGTTTTCGAAAGCGACTGCCAGCGGGGAGATCGCGAGCGCCACGGCGCGCCATGCGCGGTTGCGGCGGGCGACTGTCACGCAGAGGGCGGGCAGTCCTCGCAGTTGGAGGTTTCCGATTGCCGCGCTGAGCCGGCCGAGCGCGGGGTTCTCGTTGAACGTGGCCTGATGGCCAGTGATTCGACGGAATACGGCGCTGCTCAGGGTGGCAGCGGGTCCCTCCAACACAAAGGGGCCCGAGGAATTACACAACTTTGCAACCTGAGCCAGAGTGGTCCGCGGGCGGTTGTGCTGGCCATTGGCGGTCCGCATCCTCGCAAGAGCCGCGTCGCCCGCCACATCAACGGCGTGCAACTCAGCTCGCGAGGGCAGCGCCGCAGGCAACACGATACCCCAGACGAGGCCGCACTTTTTCAGTGCCATCAGCAGCCACCAGCCCGGATCCCACTCTCCGGCAAACAAACCTAACCGTGCCGAGCCTGGAAAGGCGTGATGGTTGTTGTGCCAGGACTCGCCCATCGTCAATAACGAAGTGAATGGGATGTTTCTGCCTTGGACAGCCGCATTTGTGATTTCATAGTGGCTGCGGCCATTGTTGTGCGCGAAGTGACCGATCAACCAGTGACCCACGACGCCAGTGGTCACCCGGGCACAGACACCCCAGAACACGAAGCCCCACCCGCCCAGCTCGTAGAGAGCAACCGCCGGGACTAGCTGTTGTAACCGCCAGGTCCGCTCGAGGAAGGCGTAGAAGCGGTCGTTGGCAATGCGCGGTTCGAGGACCAGTGTCGGCGGATTGTCGAGCTTCAAGGCACAATGCAACTGCCACCAGCCGTCGCGCCAGAAGGAGATTCCATGGCGCAGATAGGGATGACAGTCCTTCTGCCGCTGGGCAAAGTCGCGCAACTCATGTTGCCGCAGCAACCCCAGGGGACCCGCGAGCCCCACCTGCACTCCGCAATAAACCAGGAAGTACTCCAGCCACTTCGGGCATTGATAACTGTTGTGTATCAGTTTCCGATGGCTCCCCAGCGAGTGCCCGAGCAGCAGCACGGTCGCTGTGATTCCCGCGTAAACGGCCACCGCCGTCCAGCTGAACGTCAGCGCGCCACCGATGACGGCGGCCAACGCCATGCCGGTGAGCCATAGCGAATTGGCGGGTGAATACACAACCCGGCCCCTGACTACGTCCTCAACCGTGTTTGTTCGAATGCGATGACCTTTGATTTCCATGGATGCTATCCCGCGGGTTTGCGACGTTTTGCGAGTTCGCGTGATTCTTTCTTCAAGGGCTTGGCCACGGGGCAGAGCTCGAAGACGAAGCCTGTGAGGTTGTTCGCCAGGTGATCGCGGTTCAGGTGGTACATGACGAACTGGCCCTGGCGGATGCTCGTTACTAATCCGGCGTTCTCCAGCACTGACAGGTGCCTGGAGATGGAGGGGGCGGTCATGCCGAAGCGCTCGGCCAGTTGGGAGGTGGTGAGGTCCACCTCGGAAAGATAGGCCAGGATCTGCCGGCGCGGCGCCGAGGCGAGGGCTTCGAAAATCCGGTCAATGGACATAATAAAGTAGATAATTAGCTAATGTGCTAATCCTTTATATGCCTGTCGGGGGGTCGTCGTCAAATACCACGGCCCTGCCGGGGTCAGGCCACGCGGGCAACTCTCAGCCGCGTCATACCCAACTCCGCCAGCCCGATCAATACGATCGAAGCGCCGAACAAGGGCATCAGCGCACAGGCGACGATCACCATTGCCCTCACGGCGGGAGGTATATCTCCTTCTGCTTTCGGTGGCGCGCCCACGGTTCCGGCTGGTCGACGCTGCCACCACGAAAGGACGCCGGTAACGGAAAGCCAGATCAGCGACGAAGCAAACGCTGTGTCGAGCCAGATGTTGATCGGGCCGAAATCGGCCTGGTGGACGTGGATTCCCAGGGCAACGAGGCGGGGAATTACGGGGATCTGGTCATTCCGGAAGTCCCCGCGGATGGCACCCGCCGAAGGATCGGCGAGTAGCGTCCGATCCTGTGACGGGAGGACGTGGATGTTGGTCATGAACAAGGGGGCGCCTGTCCAGGGAGCCAGCCGGACATCCAGCGTGCCATGGACACCAGCGCGTCTCGCAGCACTGACTGCCTGCTCGATGGGAAGTGACGCGTTCGCGAACCGCGCAACGGATGCGCCGCCCGGGGAGAAGCCGGTCGGGCTCTTCTGGCCGATGTTGGATTCAATCGTGCTGAGCAACTTGCCGCCCCAGAAGGCTGTCCAGGGCAATGCGCTGATGAGGAAAAAGAGGAAGACAACCGAAAACCAGGCGGCCACGCAGGAATGCAAATCACGAAGCAACACGCGGGTGCCGGCGCCGGTCCTTGGCCATAGGGCTGCGAGGCCCCGCCCTCTTGGCCACCACAGATATAACCCGGTGGCCAGCATGAGGATCGCCCAGCCGTCGCCCAGCTCGAGCAGCCAACTGCCGGGCTCGCCCAGGGGCCAGCCGCCATGCAGGGCGCGGGAGAGGCCGGGGAGCCAGGCTGTCGGGGAAAGCTGCCCTAACACACCGCCGGTGTACGGGTCGACGAACACGGGGAATGGGAGTCCATCGGGCCCCTGGAACAACACCGTCGTGCTGCGGGTTGGGTCCTCAGGCAGGAGAACCGCCTGCACGGCGAGGCCGGGGGTCGCGATGCCATGATGCGGTGCCATCATGTTGGACACATGTGGCATGACCACGTCGGCCGCGTGTGGCGCTACCGTATCGGCGACGTGGGGGGTGGCCGCAGACGCCTCGCCCGGTGCGACCGTGTATGGTGCTCCCACATCGGCCGCGCCCGATGCGGACCCGCGTAGTGCTTCCATGTTGGCTTCTTGCGCCGCCGGGCTGGCGTGAACGGCTTTCAACGCGGCTTGGATTTGCCCACTCACCGGAAAAGCGTTCTGTTGGGGTCTGACAAACCGCAGCTCAGGATGAGCCCGATCCATCCACCATTCAGACCACAGATACAAAGTCCCCGTGACGCTCTGCCAAAGCACAAATGGAATGACAATGAGCGCGGCAAGGAAATGCCAGCGCCACAGCCGGCCGTACAGGTTCTTCATAGCCGCACCCTTGCTCCCGCAACCGCGGTGAAGGGTGTTCCACGAAGCGGTGGATTGAAACCCGAGTTGTTGGCAATGTAGTGCTCATTGAAGAGATTTTCGATGTGTACAAACACTTCTGCGGCCTTGGAGATTGAGTAGCTGGCACTCAGGTCTACAATGTGCTGCGAATCAACCGGGAACGTGTGATCGTTGTCGCCGTAGGAGGATTGCAGCCAGCGAAACTGCGGGGTTATGCGTAAACCCCAGGGGCTCTCGTATGTCACGCTGAGGCTGGCCCGGTTCTGCGGTACATCGGCGATTTGACGGTTGACACTGTCAGGATCCGGCGCGTTACCGGTAATCCGGGAGTCGGCAAAGGTGTAAGCGACTCCTGCGGTCCATCCGGTGGCGATGTCCATCTGTGTCTCGAGCTCGATTCCCCGGCTGCGGGCCTTGCCGGCATTGATGTTGCGTGTGCCGAAGAAGAACCCCGGCGGCAGCTCGTTGAATTCCAATGTTCGGGAGGTAATGAGGTTGTCGATGTCGTTTGTGTATGCGGTAACTCGTGTACGCAAGTGGGACACATGGACATCGAACCCTACTTCGCGTCCCTTCAGTGTCTCCGGCCCCAACTCCGGATTGCCGTAGAAGATACCGGCGGGAACGGAGAAGGCTCGATACAGGTTGTCCAGCGTTGGCGCACGGAAGGCTTTGTAGTACGCCGCTCGCAGAGCGAATGCATTTGTGAGCGAATACCGCACCGAGACCCGCGGATCAGTGCTCGTCTCGGAAGAGCTCGGCGCGTTACCCAACCCGCCCGGTGTTCCATCGAACGCATCGAAGTTGTGGAACGATTGGTAACGCAGACTGGCCAGAATCTCCAGGCGTTCGAGCGGCTCGAGACTGGTTTGTATAAACCCGCCCCAGAAACGCTGCTTCCCTCGCCCAATGTCCGTTCGCAGGCGTGCGCCGGTCTCGTCGAAGATATCGGAGTCGTCCTCGCCAGCGATCCGGTGATAGTCGGTGCCAACGGAATACGAGCGTACCCATCCCAAATTGATAGCGTGCGACCAGACCAGTGAGATTCCTATGTCATTAACGGGTGTCCGGTGGACGTTCTCTACGAACTCCGCCTGGTTTTCGGGGATGCCATCGAAAGCTCCCGAATTGTTCGTGGTGAAGGTGGAATCCGAACCGAAGGCTGTCAGTGTCACATCGGCGTTTTTACCGAACTCCTGGCTCAGGGAGCCACTGTAGTTCCACGTGTGTTGTGCATTGCGACTGAGGCGCGTCTGCAGGTTCTGATCGTTGTCGAAGTAGTCGACGTGAGCCGTCGCTTTGAGGCCGGGGGTGAGATCCACGCTTCCACGGAATGCGGCATTGTTCGAAGTAAACGCCGTGGGAACATCCACAGGTCCGCGAAAGTCAGGCCCGATTTGCATGAAGCCATCGGTGTGGTTGTGGCCGGCGGACAGTGCGACCCGGGCTGAGTCGGAGAACCGATACGAGCCGAATGCATTGGCTCGATAGGTCCCGAAACTTCCACCGCTTGCATCGAAGGCGAGCTCATCCGCTACGGGCTCGCGCGTTCGGATATTGATCACGCCACCCATCGCGTAATTTCCCCAGAGCGTGGCACCTCCGCCTCGAACGATCTCAACCTGATTGACCAGCTCGAGCGGCACCCGACTCCATTGCAGGTAGCCGAAGAACGGATCATTCATGGGAACGCCGTCGAGCAGCACGAGGGCGCGAATGCCTCCCAGGCCGCGCATCGAAATGTTGTCGGCCGTTGGATGGAGTTGGTAGGAGGTCGCGTTGGGCAGGTCTACGGAGGCCGAACGTCTCAGAACGTCGTCGAGGGCCTGGCCCGGAGTATCGGCGATCGCCTGGGCACTGACGACACTGACGCTCTCTGGAACATCGTTGATGGACCGCGCGGAGCGGGTCGCTGTAACCACCACTGACTCAGGGGAGTCAGATTCGAGGTCCGGTGCCGCATCAGCGGCGCGAGTGACCGGACTCGATAGAAATGAAAATAACAACACGCACGACCCGAGGGTCGCGCGGTTGCGCGTTGGAGTAAACATTTCAGCCTCGTTGAAAGCAAATAGCTACGACTGCCGCGTTTCAGGCGGATCGCTACGTACGTTTGCGTTGATCAGACGAGGCGGACGGGAGGAGCGCGTGGTTGCGCTACGAGAAAGCGGAAATCGAGTGCAGCCGCAACTGTTTCCGTGTCAGGCGGCGGCGCGGCTGGTTTCAGGTCAACAGTGACAACGAGCGATTGGCATGCCGCGGGCGCGCCCGCCGCAGCACCAAACGGACAATGGCCCTGCATCCAGGACTTGTGATCATGCCCAGTACCTGGTGAGGAGTCCTGTCCGTCGTGGTGATGGTGGCCCGAAGTATGTAAAAGAGCTGCCGGAAAGCCTTCCGGACAAATCTGCAACGCAAGCTGACCATTCCCGATGGGCATGAACCCAACAGGGATGAGCGCTCGAAGCGCCAATGCCAGCACCAGGAGGCCAGGCAGCCACCGGTGTTGGCGGAAAGTTGCGAGTCGGATGGACATTCGGGTTGGACCTGTTCAGCGCGTACTCTACGCCGCCACGCCTCAATGCGATAGATCGGAATTCCCATGGGTTGAACGTCAGGGGGCTTTCTTTTCCATGTCTGCGATGCGGTGAAGGTCGCAGGTGGCGAAGAGCTCATGAGGCGGCCGAGGGTTGCCCTGCTCCGGTGTGCTCGGTTACGGTGGCTGATGGACCGAATTCAGGCGATGCAGGTATTCGTCGCTGTGCTCGACGAACGCAGCTTGTCCGCGGCAGCAGATAAGCTCGGTATGTCTTTACCAACCGTCAGCCGCATTCTTTCCAGTCTCGAACGCGAGCTGGGAGTGAAGCTGATTGCCCGCAGTGCCCGGGGGATCGCGGAGACTGACGGCGGTGCTCTCTATTACCGGCGAGCCCAGAAGATTCTTGCGGAAATCGAAGAAGCGGATTCCGCGGTGCAATCTCATTCTCAGGTGCCGGTTGGCGAGCTGCGGGTTACCGCTCCGGTCACTTTCGGACGGCACCACGTAGCTCCAGCGGTGGCTGAGTTTCTGGAGAGGTACCCTCGCCTCTCGTTTTATCTGTCGCTCACCGACCGCTGCGAATCGCTCATCGAGCAGCACCTGGATGCAGCTGTTCGCATTGCCGTCATGCGGGTTCAGGCCGTTGCGGTGAGGCGGTTGGGTTATATCCAGCGGGTCGTGGTCGGATCACGAGACTACTTTGACCGGCACCCGCTGCCCGCGCATCCGAAGGATCTCACTGGCCACAACTGCCTGCACTTTACGTTCTATCAGCGCGCGGATGAGTGGAACTTCATGGACCAGGGGCGGCCCGTCAGCGTACGGGTCCGCGGGCGGCTTCGAACTGACAACCAGGAGGCGCTGCTCGATGCGGTGCTGGCAGGCGCCGGCCTCGCTGTGTTACCAACCTGGCTGATCCAGAAGCAACTTGCCGATGGCCGGCTGCACAGAGTGTTGACTCAGTTCGAGGCGCCGCGGATGCCCGTGTACGCGGTGTTTCCGAGGCAGGGTCCACCTCCCAACAAGGTCAGGGCTTTCATCAACTTCCTGGCGGATCGGTACCACGCAGACAAGGTCCTCGCGAGCGACAATCTCATTGAGACCGTGCCAACGCCGTAGCTACATCCGCCGCGCACTCATCTCCCAGCTTCCGGTATCTCCAATTACAAAACCAGTCATTCCCACGCGGACCCAGGTGCGCATGTTCGGGAAGATTGATCTTCTCGCACGATTGACCGTTTGGACGGAATCCTCGATCGCAGGTCCAACTGTCGCCGGAGTCACTGAGATATGCATGGGCCGGAACCTTGACGGCAACACATGCGTTCCCTTGCCGTGCGTAGCCACGGTCACAATCCCACCCGATTGTGAAGCGGTCATTGATCGCGTAGCCGTGTTCAGGAACCTGGATTTTCTGGCACTGATTGCCATTCTGCTCGAATCCCCGGTTGCACTCCCAGCCAAATGACGTCAGGTGCCCGTTCGGTGGCACCACGATCGCCTGGCATCGGTCACCCTGCCTGGTAAATCCACGTTCACAGGCCCAATCATCGCCCATGGAGGTGATATAGCCGTGAGGCGGCGGTCGGACGGGGGCGCAATGTTGGTTCACCTCGTGATATCCGAAGTCACACCCAAACTGGGGATTTGAGTGACTTGCGGAGGTTGCGGAGGTCGCGGCGGACGCCCCGCACCACCCAACGGAGAACCAACCCGCCGCGACACTCAGCAACAGAATACAGACGATTCGCGTCATTGCGATCCTCTACCTGGAAGCAACAGCCGCCGCTGGCACGGGCTGCAGCACTTTTGCGGTCAGATTGAAGGCGGCTTCGCCTGCCCTCCGAGGTGCCTTGCACGGCAGCCGGTAGGCGACGATTTCCGTGCCGAGATTTTTCAACAAGCTGGATTTGACCTGGCTCATGAGCTCACAGTCGCCGCTGTCGAGCTTTTCGGGCGCGCCGGGCCGGATCTGCACCTCCCGTTCGACGGCATTCAGGTCTGCCCACTTCGCCTGCGCGGCTGGCACGAGCCGCGGGGTAGAAAATTTCACCTGGACTTTGGGCGAGTTACTTTCGCAGCGGTACGGCAGTATCTCCATGTCCTGCCGGGCCCCCAGGGTGGATAGAATTCCTTTGAACTTGTACCAGAGGTCGTCACAGGTGTAATGCCTGGGCAGATCGCGCAGGTCCACGATCAGCTCGTGCGGCGTCCATACAGCCGGCTGGCCGGTGGTTGGGGCAGCTTCAGCAGCTGCCGTGCAAATCACCAGAATCAGGCTGGCAAGCAACCTATGGTGCGTTTTCATTTGTCTATTGAGACGCTCGGAACGCCAACCCGGTTCCACCCTGGAATAGTTGCTTTCATTTTCTGAAAGCATGGTATCTACCACTCGCAAAATGCCGCCGGCATCGAGTAGCGTAGTAACAATGAACAGGAAATGGTTATTAGCTACGCTGAGCGCCGTCACGTTAGTCGCGGCATGCAGTTCTGCCGAGAACGATTGGAACGAGGCAACGGCGGCAAATACGGTCGCCGCGTACGAGACCTATCTGCAGAAGCATCCGGACGGCAACCATAGGGCTGAGGCCGACGCGCGTATAACCAAGCTCAATGAGAGCGACGCCTGGAATCAGGCAACTCAGGCCAACACTGTGCAGAGTTACCAGGACTATCTGCAGAAAAAACCTGACGGGGAGCATGCACAGCAGGCGCGTGACGCAATCGAATCGATGCAACGCGCCAACGATTGGTCCCGAGCCAAACTGGCCGGAACCAGCGTCGCGCTTCAGGACTTTCTGAAACAGCACGACAAAGGCACGGAGGCCGACCAGGCGCGCCAGCAACTCGCTGCCATGACAGCCTATCGAGTGAAGTTGGCAAGCGCGAAGACAGAACTCGAGGCGGAGCATCAGCGGGTACGGCTGCAATCCAGATTTGGCAGCGTGGTTCATGAGATGACCGTGACGCCTGCGACCACGGGCTCCCGCTATACGGTCGTATCGAGCCCGATGAGCCAAGCGGATGCCAATTCGGCCTGCGCGAAATTGCGACATGCTCATTCGCAATGCGAGGTCGTGCCAAACGAAGCGAGGACCGGCTAGACTCCTCCTCCGCGGGAGGGGTCATGAAAACACAACGAGGTTGGCTGGGCGCGATCGCGCTGGCCTTGGTTTTGCCATCGGCGGTGGTTCTGCCGGCCGCAGCAGCGCAAGAGAAGGCTGACCTGCTGCTTTACAACGGCAAGGTCTTGACCGTCGATTCCACGTTTTCGATCAAGAATGCGGTGGTGGTCAAGGATGGGAAGATCGTTGCCGTCGGTGGTAACGAGTTGGCCAATCGGTACACGGCACCGACCCGGGTGGATCTGAAGGGCCGGGTTCTGATGCCGGGCTTCATGGATACCCACCTGCACATCATCGCGCTCTCGCGACGGGACATCGAACCTGACAAAGCGCACTCCATTATCGAAATTCAGCAGATGCTGCGTGCAAAGGCGCGGGAGCTGGGACCGGGCGAATGGATTACCGGGTATGGTTGGGATGAGGCGCAACTCGCGGAAAAGCATAATCTCACCCGCCAGGACCTGGACGTCGCCACACCGGACAATCCGGTCGTTTTGACGCGCGCGGGCGGTCACTCGGTCGTCGGGAATTCTCTGGCGCTGAAGATTGCCGGCATCGATCGCAACACTGCCGATCCCAAGGCCGCGCTCATTGAGCATACTTCAGACGGCGAACCCAACGGCATTGTCAGGGAGAATGACCCCTTTGGCACGCACGTCCCCCGGGAGAAATTCGAAGCGCTGCGCGCCAGCTATGTCTCCGCGCTGAAGCACCTCTTCGAGCTCGGGATCACGAGCTTCGAATCCGCCACAACAACAATCAACGACGAGCCGGTCGGCCAAGGTGGCATCGCCGATCCGGGTTCAGGGTTGACCTTCCGGCGCTTTCGGGCCATTGCCGCGGAAACTGACATTCCGCGCGCAACCCTCTACATCTCCTATCCCGGGCCCGAGCGCCTGAAGGCTTATCCGCACCACTCCGGATACGGCGACGAAAAAGTGCGGCTTGGGCCGATCGGTGAAAACCTGGTCGACGGCGGCTTCACGGGTCCCACTGCCTGGACACTTGCGGATTACAAGGGAATGCCGGGATTTCGCGGCAAGGGACGATTCACGGATGCGGAGCTGCAGGACATGGTGGATACTGCGGCCAGTCTCGGTTGGCAAATGGGACTGCACTGCATTGGCGATGCTGCAATTCAACAGACCATCATTGCGTAAGACAAGGGACTCGCCAAATATCCCGGTACCGATCGTCGCTGGTTCACTGATCATTTCACCATCATGCCGCCGGACGCGACAATGGCCACGATGGCTAAAGACAAATTCTTCATAGCCCAACAGCCGAACTTCGGCTACACACTCGAAGCCCGTTACAACCAGACCATGGATGATTGGCGAGTCACCCATAATAACTCCGTCGCTACCCCAGCGAAGAAGTTCGGAATCTTTGTTGCGTTTGGATCCGACAACCTTCCCATTGATCCGCGTGTCGGACTGTACTTCGCAACCACGCGACGCGGTCCGGACGGGGTTCGACACGGGTACGAGGAGGAAAGAGTTTCCAGACCCGAGGCTATTCGCATGTACACGGCAAATGGTCCGTATTTGTCGTGGGAAGAGAAAATAAAGGGCACTATCGAGCCTGGCAAGCTCGCTGACCTGATCGTACTCGACCGGGACATTCTGACAGTTCCGGATGCGCAGCTGCTCACCTTACAGGTTGATCGAACCTACCTCGGTGGGAAGCCAGTTTACGAACGCCACTAGAGGAAGTATTGGAAGTGGGCGCGGACCGTCAGCGGGACACCTGGGTGGACTACGAAGTCAGGGCGTGCCGCAGCTTCGCCTGGAAGGCGTGAGGCGTAGTAGTACTCGATGTCATTCCATTTCTTGTCGAAAAGATTGAAGACATCCACGGCCAGCAACCACTTCTGTGGTTGTTGATAGCCGAGCTGCAGGTCGAAGGTTGTGTAGGCTGGGGATCGGGCGCTGTTGTCTTCGACCAGCGGCGAATCGCCGAAGTGTCTTGCGCGGATCGAGCCGAACCAGCCTGATGGGTGCTGTGCCGTGAGACCAGCGTCGACCACGTTGGTCGGACTGTTCGGAATATAGCGACCCACGATCTGCGGAGTTACCACGCAGCCGAAGCCGGCAGCGGCGTCACCGCATCCGGTATCGTCTGCATCGACATTGTGATCGAAACGGGCCCGGGAAATGGCGGCGTTCAGATCTGCGTGCAGCCAGTTGTTGATACGGAATGTATTGCCCCACTCGATGCCTGTTCGGGTCGTGGCGCCACTCGGCTCGGTTGTGCCGGCATCGCCTGCGAACACCAGCTCACTTTTGAGCTTCAACAGGAAGACATCGAGGGTGGTATGCCACCCGGGTGTTATGTGGGTGGCCACGCCGATTTCGGCGCTCTTGGCGCGCGTCAGGGGCGTCGCAGCCGGGCTGTCATGGTTCTCGCCGCTGCGCGTGATGCCGCGCGCGTCGTTGCTGTGGTAACCCTCGGCCAGGTTGATGAACAGCTCAGTGCCATTCCAAGGTCCGAGCGTGATACCCAGCTTGGGACTGAAGATACTCGCGCGCTCGTTTCCGGAATTGCAGCCAAGCGGATCGTCGCAACTGCCACTGGCATTGACCATCTTGTCCCGGACATCGAAGTTGAATTCATCCTCGCGCAGGCCGAGCACTGTGCGGAAATTGTCCAACCATCGCGTCGTGTTCTCGACATACACCGCCCCGCTTGCCTCCTGCACCCGGGCGTCCTGATCCGTCCCCAGGACCCGGCGCTGAAATGTATGGAACAAGCCAACATCCTGGATGTCATCAAAGCGGGCCTGCACGCCAATCAGGTTGGATGTCTCCATACCCAGGAAGTGGGAGTGCCACGTCTTCGATCCTTTGAAACCATAGACGGTGCGATCATCGTGCTGGAGCATCTGATCACCGTTGACAGGATCAACGAGGTCGTAGGTGAACGTGGAGTACAGATTCAGTTGGTACTCGATCACGTAAGCGGATAGCTGCACCTGATCATCCGCTGATTTCCGCGCGCGATTGAAAGAAAGGCTGTACCGGCTCGTGTCACCGCCATCTGTCGGCGCCAGAGTTCCAAAACGGGAAATGAGGCCTTCCGTGATGGCATGTTCTGGAACCTGATCTGTCGAGTTCCACTTGCCGTGGTATCCCATGGCAGTGATCGTCCAAAAATCACTATCCGTGCCACGGTGATAACGTAACATCCCGCTCACACGGTTGTAATCATCAGGATTCTCGAATGGGCCGTCGTTGTGATAGATATCGGCGGCACCCAACAGCGTGCCTCCACCCAGCCCGGTTGAGCCCATCAGCAGTCCGCGACGGTAACCATCCTGCCCAAAACCCAGCGTGGCGGAGTTGGGGACTTCGTTGAGGAAATCCATGCGGACTGCGCCCGCAGTGGCGAAGTCACCTTCGTCGGCGTAGTACGGGCCCTTCTTGTAGTGAAGGTCCGAGATCAACTCAGGAATGAGGAAATTGAGGTCGGAGTAGCCCTGGCCATGCGCATGAGTGGGCATGTTGACAGGCATGTCATCAACTTCGGTGGCCAGGTCAGTGCCGTGGTCGAGGTTGAACGCGCGCATGAAGTACTGGTTGGCTTTCCCCTCCCCTGAATGCTGCGTGACGATCAGTCCAGGGACGTTTTCCAGCACGGCCCCAGGCCGTAACAGCGGTTGACTGGCGATCTCGTCATGGCCGACATCCCCGACCGATGCGGCGTCCATGTTACTGACGCCTGTGCCAACAACTGTGACCGTCGGCACCGCGTTATCGGCATCTTCCGGCTCCGCTCCAAAAGCGCTGATAGCCGCGCCCGTCAGCGCCGCTGCGGCGGCGAATATGTAAGTAATCCTGACGGCGTTCACGCGGAATTCCCGATGGGGATATGACAATTTCACAAAAAATCATATCAGCACGCCTGTACGACACTGTCATGAAATTTAGCGAAACGCTCATAACCAATACGCGGCTCAGGCCCGAGTGGATGCAGGGCCCCAGGTAGCGATCGAAGTTATCGAAGCGGCAGTACTGGGCACGCCCCGCGGTGGTGTATACTCCGCCCCGATTTGGTGTGCGAGGTTCTTCGCGCAGCGATGCTGCCGGAGATGAAAAGGGAACGCGATTGGAATTCGCGGCTGCCCCCGCAACTGTAACCGGCGAGCGTTCGTCCCATACGCCACTGAGGCCAAGGCCTCGGGAAGGCGGACGAAAGCAACGACCCGGGAGCCAGGAGACCTGCCTCGCGCCGTCGTCCAGTTTCCGGCCGGGGTGCGCGGGGAGCTACGGGTCATCCGTTGCGGCGACACGATAGAGTTGTCGTCGCACTCACAGTGTTTTAACTGCCTGCGCGGCAACTCCTTTGAAAACAATTAGGAGTCTGCATGCGTACGCCGCAAACCATCTTAACCGCAGTGGGATTTTCACTGCTTTCCGCTCATGCGTCGGCGGAAGACGTCGCCACGGAGCCGGTCGTCATTTCGGCCACCCAGGTTCCAACGCCGGAGTCACAGATCGCCAGCAGCGTAACCGTGATTACGGGCGCGCAGATCGAGCTCAAACAGCAGCGAACGTTGCCGGATGTCCTGAAAACAGTCCCGGGACTCAACCTGGTGCAGACCGGCGGTCCCGGTGCGCAGACATCGATCTTCATGCGTGGCACCAACCTGAATCACACCAAGGTCTTTGTTGACGGGATTGATGTAAGTGATCCCAGCAACCCGAATGCGAGCTTCGATTTCGCGCAATTTCTCACTCAGGACATTGCACAGATTGAAATCCTCCGGGGCCCTCAAAGTGGGCTGTATGGCTCAGACGCGATCGGTGGAGTCATCAACATCGTCACGCGCGACGGATCCGGGCCAATGCGGGCGCGGGCCTCACTGGAAGGAGGCTCCTTCGATACATTCAATCAGACGGGCAGTATCAGCGGCTCAACCGAACAGTTTCATTACAGTGCCAATACTGAGCATTTTCACTCAGGTGAGATCCCGGTTACCCCACTGAATCTGCTGCTTCCCGGCGAGCGTCGCAACGACGATTACTACGACAACCTGACGGTTTCGACGAAGCTCGGGTTCGACGTTACGCACAACTTTGATATCGGGCTGGTTGCGCGCTATTCGAATGGACACTTGCGCAATACCGGGGATGACTTCAGCAACTTTCCTGATCCCAGCTTCCCTGCGCGTGAACAGACCGCGAGTAATACCACAGAGCATTACTCGCGCCTGTTCGGACATCTGGTATTACTCGACGGCGCCTTCGACCAGACGCTGGGCTTTGCCTTTACGCGCAAGCGGACAGCCATATTTGAACCTGACTTTCCCCTGAGCCTGGATACGGGCGAGCGCACCAAGGTAGATTGGCGCGGAGCCCTGAAGCTGGCAACTTCGGAAACGGTTGTGCTGGGCGTTGAGCATTCCCGCGATGAGATCAGCCAGCCGTTATCTGCGAGCATCCGAATCAACTCGGGCTACAGCGAACTGCAGTCGCAGTTGGGTGAGAATTTCTTCTCCGCTCTGAACGTACGGTACGATGACAACAGCCTGTTCGGCAGCAAAGCGACCTACCGCGTGGCACCCATGTATCGGATCAGTGCGACCAGCACAAAGCTCAAAGCCAGCGTGGGCAGCGGCTTCAAGGCTCCGACATTGAGCGAGCTGTTCCAGGACTTCCCGCCGTTCTTCTTCGCCAATCCCAACCTGAAGCCGGAAACCAGTGTCGGCTATGACATCGGAGTGGAACAGTCGATCATTGAAGGCCTCGTCAGCGCCGGAGCCACCTACTTTCACAATCGTCTGCGCAACCTGATCACCACAGACGACACTGGCACGAGCTACGCCAACATCGGGCGGGCCACTACGGAGGGTGTCGAGAGCTTTATCTCATACCAACCGACCCAAACGCTGTCGTTCCGGGCGGACTATACGTTTACGCAAGCAACCGACGACGTGCTGCACCAGGAACTGCTGCGAAGGCCGAAGCACAAGTTCACTGTGGATGCCAATTGGCAGGCAATGCCGGGTCTTTCCTTGGACGCGACCCTGTTGACAGTCAGCTCGTGGGTTGACGGCAACCGGGACTTCTCGATTCCGCGACTGGCTGCGCCGAGCTACACCGTTGTCAACTTAGCCGGCGGCTACGACATCAACTCAAATCTGACCGTCTTCGCGCGCGTGGACAATGTGTTTGATCGGCACTATCAAAATCCGGTCGGATTTCTGCAACCGAGCCTGGGCGCCTTCGCCGGCATCGAGGCCAGGCTATGAAATCCGCTTCATTGCGCCGCCTGCTGGCGCTTGCGGTGAGCTGACACCTTCGCACGATTTCCACAGATGCCCATGCTGCACCAGCGGCGCCCGCGGGCCCGGGTGTGATCTGCAAACATCAGGGTACAGGCGTGGCCCTCGCACGCCTTGATATGTGTGAAGTCTTCTTCACTGATCATGCGGGCGATGGCTTCCGCGATCGGAATCAGCAGTGATCCCGGCAAAGGCCAATGCCGTTGCGTGTCCAGACGAATCCCCTCTTGCTCCACGACAGCCTGATGAAACTTCCGGTCCTGCCGGAGAAGCGCGTTCAGCGGCTCCAACTCCTGGGCGCTCCGGATCGAGAGCGGACGTCCCTTGTGCTTCACAACGAAACGGCGCAGCCACTCCCGTAGCTCGCGCGCCTGCGCCGCGACAGCATTCAGGTCCTTGGGCTTCGCCTCTTTTGAAAATCTGTCGAGGACCGGGGCGGGGACGAGCTGTGCCTCACGCAGCCATCTCAGGAGCCCGGCGCCATCACTGATCCAGTCGACCGGCGTGTCGACGGGGGTCGCAATGGAATTGAGGAAATCCAGCCCGGGTGAGTCGGCCACGAAGATGGCCGGAATAGGAGTATCCATGGTTTTACTGTAACCACTCTAAATCATCTTGACAAGTTACAAGCCCTCGCCGTAACCTGATTGTGAGACTTGAAGAGGTTACACAATTTCTGGAGGTCACATGGCAAGGGAAGAAATCAGCGTCGTTCTGGTACACGGCGCATGGGCGGACGGGTCGAGCTGGTCAAAGGTCATCACGGGACTCGCCACTCACGGAGTGCGGTCAATTGCGGCGCAACTTTCCTTGTCGACTCTCAACGACGATGTCGTTTCGGTTGATCGCGCGATTGACCGGATCGGCGGACCGGTTGTTTTGGTCGGGCACGCCTATGGCGGCACAGTAATCGGTGCAACCCGCCATCCCGCTGTGAAGTCTCTTGTCTATGTCGTCGGAGTGGCGCCAGCCGAAGGAGAAGCCGCAGCGGAAGCCGCCTATCGGGGACAACAGCATCCACTCGCGCCGAAGTTGGCTCCCGACAGCAATGGGTGGGTCTGGCTCCCCGAGAACGCTTTCGCTACTGCGTTCGCTCCAGACGCGACAGCCGAGGAGCAGGCGGTCCTCGCAGCAGTTCAGCGCCCTGCTTCCGTTGGCGCCATTGGTGTCAAGGTGGGCCCGCCTCGTTGGAAGGATGTGCCGGCGTGGTATTTGCTGGCTCAAAACGACCGCATGGTTGCACCAGAGAACCAGCGATTCATGGCGGAACGTATGGCCGCCGGGATCCGGTCGATCGAGGCCGACCACACACCCATCATCACCGCTCCCGACCCGGTCGTGAGCACGATTCTCGAAGCAATCCAGACAATCAGTCATTGAAAGAGGAGTTGCACATGTCAATTCAATATCGAACCCGGGACGTCGACGGTCTGAAGGTCTTCTACCGGGAAGCAGGGATCCGCGGTGCGCCGAAGCTGCTGCTGTTACACGGATTTCCCAGCTCCAGTCACATGTTCCGGGACCTGATTCCCCTGCTGGCGGATCGGTTTCACATCGTGGCGCCCGACCTGCCCGGCTTCGGGCAGTCCGACATGCCTGCGCGGGACGAGTTCAACTACACGTTTGACAACATTGCCGCCGTGATCGGGCGTTTCACGGAACTGGTTGGCTTCGATAAATTCGCCGTGTATGTGTTTGATTACGGCGCGCCCACCGGGTTCCGGCTGGCGATGGCGCACCCTGAGCGGATCACAGCGTTGATTTCCCAGAACGGTAATGCATACGAAGAAGGACTGAGCGACGGCTGGGACCCGATCCGGGCTTATTGGAAGGACCCCTCAAAACAGAACCGCGAAGCCCTGCGTGCCTTCCTGGCCCCGCACTCGACGCAGTGGCAGTACACACACGGTGTTGCAGATACCACCCGCATCTCTCCTGATGGTTACTCCTTGGATAACTTCTATCTCGCCCGGCCAGGCGCTGACGAAATCCAGTTGGATATCATGAGGGACTATCAGAGCAATGTCGCGCTCTATCCGAAATTCCAACAGTACTTCAGGACCCACCAGCCCCGTTTCCTGGCAGTGTGGGGCAAGAACGACCCTTTCTTCCTGCCTCCCGGCGCGGAAGGATTCAAGCGGGATATTCCTCAGGCGGTGATTCGGTTCTTCGATACCGGACACTTTGCGCTGGAGACGCATGCGGTGGAGATCGCGAGTGCGATTCGGGAGTTTCTGGCCAAATGAGTCACGGAAGGTCAAATCACCCGTGGTCAGTTGCCGGAGGGGACGTTGTCTTTCACCTCGGCTGCCACCTCGGCGGCAATGCTCGCGGAGTCAGCCCCTTCCAGAGGATATGACTTTGACCACTCCACCGAACCGTCTTCGGACTCGATGAGTTTCACGTCGAGATTCTTGTTGTCAGCGATGCCATAGACAACATAGGTGGAGTGGTTGGCGCGGCCACGCTCGGCGGCTGCCGCTGGGTCAGCGGGCGGCGTGGGATGGGGCTCCAGGCGAAGGTGATGGTGCTGCGCAATAGCAAGCTTGCCGTACAGCTGTCCAAACACGGCGTCGGCGATCCCCTTGGCGTGTTGATCATCGGACGGTGCGCTGAAGGGAATTGCCAGGAGGGCGTTCCTGGTGTGCGCTCCCGCGCCGCTGCCCGGTCCCTCGGGGAATTGACGCGCAATCTGTGCAGCCAGCCCGGCAACGTCAGCCTGGTTAGGGCCGTGCACATACTGCTCGGTTATTGCCTTGATCTTTTCGGCCGTCGCCCTGGAAACTGCCGCATCCCTGGCATCGGCGACCTCTTCCTTGGTCATGGGGACTTCGGCCTTCATCCCTCGTTTGGAGGTTGGGTGGTCAGAGGATTCACACCCTCTGATCAACAGGACGAAGACCCAGCAGTACACGATGATCCGCAGCCACCGCGGTAATCGCTGGAAACCGATCCACGCGGACTGAATTGTCCAGACAGCCGCCTGCCCATAGAAGCGGGTGTTCTGACCGGGCTCGTGCCGGGGGAATTCGGGAATCTGGACTGGGGATGGCGTGGACGGCCGAGGCGGCTGACGGTCCTTGGCGGACTTCGGATCCTTCTTTGGAGGCGGGACCGCAGCGACCTGCCCCGTTGCCAGCCGACGGCAGAGAGCTTCAAAGGCCGGGGTCGGTTGTCCGTTGGGAAGGCGCGACCACTGAACGGTGAGAAACTTCTCCGGCACCCGGGCCGTCTCGCCCACGGTGTTGTCGATGACAACCGGCACCAGGAAAACGTGGTCGTCTGCCATATCGAGCGTGCGCTCGACTGCAAACCGCCATTCGCGCCGGAAATAGCCCTCCGCCCGGGCTTCAGTCCGAGCGGAAATGATGGGCATGAAGAAGTCGCACTCGCGGATCTGCCGGCGGATTTTCTGATCCCAGGCTTCGCCGCCGCCGAGCTCGCTCTCGTCGTACCACACGTCCAGCCCCAGGCCTGGCAACGCATCGCGGATGGCCTGTACCGACTGACGGTCCTCGGATGCGTAGCTGAGAAAGACTGAAGGCGCGGGTCGGGACGGGTCGTTGGGCTGGCCGGCAGCCATGAGGGCCTCGGGAATCTTGGGTCAATCCGCCTAGTCTGAGATTTCCGGGCGGAAAATTGAAGCCCGCAGGTGGCGGCGCTCTAACATCAGGCCGCGTCAGCGGCCAAGCCGTGGTAGACAGATCCTGCCCCTGCTCGAGACCATCGTCACGGAATCTTCGATGCACATCGGGTGAACTAACCGCCGCACCCGACCGGCTGCGGCGCGGGAACGGCCGTGTGGCCGGGCCGCGCTCAGATCATCATTCAAAGAGACAGGTCGTTGTCACTGCAGTCCTACGAAAAGACGCTCAAGGCTCATCTCGATGAATACCGGCGAGGACGGCTCGGCGGGGTCGAGAGCGGGGTTCTCCTCGCCAATGGCGTGGAGCGTCCCTACGGCCACATCCTGCCGACGAAACTGCAGTGGCTGAACATCCTCGAGCCTTTTCGCGCCGAGGTCATGCAATATCAGATCGCCAACGCTCTGCGGCTGCACCCCTACTTCCATCATTTGAATTCCTCGCAGGCGTTCGCGTTCAATCTCTTCATTCCCCTGTTCCAACACGCGCCGGAAAAGCTCGCCAAGGCTTTGAGCACGCCGGCGGTCACCTCCCTCCAATTGGAGCAGTGCGCGGATCCGGATGAGCGCACGCAGATTGACGTGCAATGGACGGTCGACGAACGGACCAGCGTCTATTGCGAAGTGAAGCTCTCGGAAGCGGAGTTCGGGACGAAGGAAACCGTGGGTCGCCATTCGCGCAAGCTGGAAGACACGTACCGGCCGGTTCTCGAACGTTACGTTTCCGATCAGGTCTGGGACGACAAAGGCACCCGCTTCTATCAGTTCCAGGACGTGTACCAGCATCTTTGGCTGGCCGCACGCAACGGCCACGAGACGGACGAAGTCCGTTTCATGCTCCCGCGGGCCAACGAAACACTCCTCGAGCAATACCAGGAAGCCATGAGCCTGGTCGGACCGGCGCTGAAGGCCCGAACACGGCTCATCTACATTGAAGACGTCCTGCGAAACCTGGCCCGGATCCCGGAGACAGCCTGGTATGGGCTGCTCCTGGCGGAAAAATACGATCCGGACGCCCAGGCTGCCGCCGGCCCGTTCACCATCGTCACTGCATAACGCCGATGCCGGGACCGGCGGCAAGGTGATGGGGCGAATCTAACTCGCAGCTTTGCGCAGCACGTCCAGGGTGAAAACGTAACTGTTGGCTTCCTGGGGCTTGTGACAGGCCAGGCAGGGTGCCTGGTTCAACTGGTCGCGGCGCGTGCCGTCAGCGGAGAAAAGCGCGTAGTCCCAGTCGCCATTGCGCAGAAGCAGCGGCACCGAGTTTCCCCAGCCCGCCCGCGATTCCATGGCGGAATAGGACTGGATGGCACCCGCCACCTCCTTTCCGGAGGCATCCTTCTTCGCCTCGTAGGAAACCTGCAGGAGGATGGAACCGCTCGGCAGCGGCTGGTTGGCCTTGGCGGCTTTCCATGCGATGGAGTTGGCGAAGCGCTTCGTGATCGTGCCCTCTTCGCTCTCTGTCTGATAGACGGTGAACCCCGTTGGGAAATTGGCTGGCAGGGTCATTCTCGACGGAACGGCGGGCCCGGCTGGCGACGTGTCAGCCGACGCAGTAGCCGGCAGGCTGGACCAGAAGAGCGCGAATGCATGGATGTCAGCGTCATTCAATTGCGCCGCAATGGCATTCATGAAGTCGTTCTTGCGATCCTTTGCTTTGAACGCCTTCAGTTGAGCTTCGAGATAACCCGCCTTTTGTCCCGCCAGGTTGGGAAACGTGGGATTGCGACTGATTCCCTGCGGCCCATGACAGGCCTTGCAGGCCTCTACCGTGGAGGGTGGAGTTGATTGCGCCTGCAACGGCTGAATCAGCAGAACTGCTGCTGAAACCAACAGGCAACGTAATTGAATATGCATCGCTCCCCCTGATTATCCTCCCTCCATACTGCAACTTCAGCGCGCGCCGCGCAATGCATTGAAAGTGTCACGTCCTTACCAACACCAACATCAACATCATGGCGAGTCGGCTGAACGACCAGCGGTGCTGCTGCGCACAGGCGCCCCTGGTGGCCCTGGTGGCCCGGGAACGCCCTGCGGCAAATAACCGTATAATCAGTGCACTAATGACCGCAACGAGCCCGGAAATGACCCGATCCGCCCACACTCATGCAGGCTCGAGAGCCGAGGCCCTGCCGCCCCGCCTGGACCTGCAATGGCTCCTCACCGAGTTGGTGACGGGCGGCCTGATCCCGGCGGAGACCCCCGGCAAGCTGAGGCCGCCGCCCGGGAAAAAGGATCAGCATCCGCTGGTGGTTGCCGCCTCTCAGGACTGGCCGGACCGACGACACTCGGGCAGGCGGCTGACGCTGGAGGTGTTGACGCAATGGCTCGCACACCGGGTCAAGCTTCCTTACCTGCGCATCGACCCGCTGACCCTCGAGGTCGGGAAGCTCACCGAAGTCGTGCCCTATGCGTACGCCTCACGCGCCGGAATCCTGCCGGTGAAGATGGGGCCGCAGGGAGTCGTGTTTGCCGTCAAAGATCCCTTGGACACCGATTGGGTCAAGGAGCTCCAGCCGGCGCTGAAAGTGCCGATCAAGCGGGTCTGTGCGAACCCGCAGGATATCGATCGCTATCTCGTCGAGTTTTACGCCATCGCCCGCTCGGTGAAGCTGTCCGGCAAGGAACAGGCGCAGGGACCGGGGATCCAGAACTTCGAGCAGCTCACCGAGCTCAGCCGGGCGGGGAAGCTGTCCGCCGAGGACCGGCATGTGGTGGCGATTGTGGACTGGCTCCTGCAATACGCTTTTGACACACGGGCGAGCGATATCCACCTGGAGCCGCGACGGGACACGGGCAATGTGCGCTTCCGGATCGATGGCATTCTTCACCAGGTGTACCAACTGCCTGCCCCCGTGATGCCCGCGGTCACGGCGCGGCTGAAAATCTTAGGCAGGCTGGACGTGACGGAGAAACGCCGACCGCTCGACGGCCGGATCCGGACCCGCTCACCGGATGGCAAGGAAATCGAGCTGCGCGTCTCTTCGCTGCCCACCGCGTTCGGCGAAAAGCTGGTGCTGCGAATTTTCAATCCCGACGTGTTGGTGCGGGATTTTCACCTGCTGGGCTTCTCGCCGGAAGAGACTCGTGTCTGGAATACGATGATCCAGGAGCCGCATGGCATCGTTCTGGTCACGGGCCCGACCGGCTCCGGAAAGACAACCACTCTCTACTCGTCACTCAAACAACTGGCCACTGACGATGTCAATGTCTGCACGATCGAGGATCCGATCGAGATGGTCGACGGCAGTTTCAATCAGATGCAGGTGCAACCCACGATCGACCTGACATTCGCCGACGGCGTACGGGCCCTGCTCCGCCAGGATCCCGACATCATCATGATCGGCGAGATTCGCGACCTCGAGACAGCCGAGGTGGCGGTGCAAGCGGCACTGACTGGACATCTCGTGTTATCGACATTGCACACGAATGATTCGCCGTCGGCGTTGATGCGGCTGCTGGAGTTAGGGGTGCCGGACTATCTGATCAAAGCGACGTTGATTGGCGTGCTGGCGCAGCGGCTGGTGCGCACGCTTTGCCCACATTGCAAGGTTCCGGCGCCCATGACCGCGGAAGCATGGCGTGAGTTGGGTGTGGGAGACAAGATGCCGTCCTCTGCAACACCTCACCGGGCAGTGGGATGCCTGGAGTGCCGGCAGACCGGGTATCTCGGCCGTACGGGAGTTTATGAGCTGATGCCCGTGACCAACACGCTGCGGGCGGAAATGAGCGGCAGTTCGGGATTGGTGGGGTTGCGGAAGTTGGCTGTTCGCAGTGGGATGCGGCCACTTCGTGTGACGGGTGCTGAAAAGGTCGCGCAGGGGCTCACATCCCCTGCTGAGGTGATATCGCTGACTCCTGACCCGCGTCAGGAAGGCTAGCTGTTTCAGAAGCCGCGGGTGCGGCGGCGGCGGCGTTGAGCGCTCAGGATGAGCTGGGCGTCGCGCTTTCTCCTGCGTTCGAGGAGGTCTTCGTCGACGGGCTGGGCTGCTGCGACGGGCCGGGGCTCGGTAGTTGCGGTTGGAGCATCGGGCTCGGCGCGTGACTCGTCGTTAGCCGCAACGGCTGCGGCCGGAGCTTCCAAGGCCGGCTCGTCGTTGGACGCGAAGGTTGCAGACCGGTCCTCGCTATGCGCTTCGCTCTTGGCCGCAGGGATCACCGACCGGGCATCGGCGGTCGCGTGGTGGCTTTCAGTCGCGAAGATCATCGCCCCGGTCGAATCTTCAGCGGCTGCATGCTCGTTGGCGGCCATAGTTATTGCCGCAGCCTCTGCGTATTCGTTGGCAGCGCCGGTGTCGCGCTCGGCGGGCGTGGGCGCCACCATTTCCGGGCTGGCTGGAGCTACGTCCTCCGTGGCGGCAACGCGGACCTCGCCGGCCACCGCACTGGCGACGGTCTCCTCCGTCACCACGCTGGCGACGCTGACTTCCTCGGTCACAACATCACTAGTCTGATCTTCGTGCGATTGACCGCTCTCAGCCAGCGACCGCGCCTCCGCGCGCTTTCTCGCCATCGCCTCGCGGAAGAGCGGACTCATTCCGACCGTACCGTCGCTGCTTCTGCGCCCTGAACGTGCAATCACCTTCAGATCGCGGACGGTCAGGAAGCTGACGCGGCGGTCACTGTCGGGCACTTCCGGCTCATCTGTTATTTCAAGGGCCACTGCTTCCGTCGCCGGCTCCGAAGCCGGATGTCGCGCTGTCATCGGGGTCGACTCTGCAGTCGGAGACGGCGCTCGTGCTGACACTGCCGCGGGCCCAGCCGTTGGACCGCGCCTCGCCGGGCCCACGGGCGCCATGGTCAGGGGCGCCGGCGCAACACCCGCTCGCTCCGCAGCCACCGACACAACAGTTCGCTCTGCGGCCGTGGCCGCGGTCATACCCGCAGCGGAACCGGCTGCGGTGGCCCGGACGTTTTCCGTGGCCAATTGCGGTTTTACGAGCGCTTCTCCAATTCTTTTCAACAGCGCGTTGGTGGCACCGACCCTGTTGGTTAGCACTACTAGGTAGATGAGAAGCACCCCGATCAGGGCCGCGATTGTGGTGAATTGCCAGAGGGCCATGATGATCGCACCGGGTGTTGACGTGGCCGGGAGCATAACGCCGTTCCGTGGTACGGACGAGCTTTACCGGCGGCGGCGCTGATGTAACCAAAACGTCACAGCAAGACATTAGTCTTGTAACGATTGCATGCCCACAAGATCCAGCGAATGGCGCGCATGCGCCAAACTCGCCCGCGCTGTTGAGTGTCCTCTCGCAGACCCAACATCGCACCCAGAACAAACACAGTCAGCCAACTCAACCAACATCGCATTTACCGTCGACGTGTGACAGGGTCGGAACGTGGCTCGGGAGCCATGCACGCCTCAACTCGAGGAATCTTTTGATACAGCGCCCGCACGCTGGGGCTGGTTGCATCAGCAGTCCCGCGCACACGTCCGGACCGTGGACATACTCCAACAGTCAATCCTGGACGCAGTTCCCAAAATATCTGTCACCGCACTGTTAGTATTGTTGCGAACTGTTATCACACAGAAAATCAGGGAGTCCGAATGTTGCGTCGAAAGGGAATCTGTTGCGTCGCCCTCGCAGCCGTCATTGGCACATCCGCGGCGACACCTGCACTGGCAGGCGATGGTCTTTACGTGGGTGCAACAGTCGGATCGTCCATTTTCCATGCTGATAAAAGCGATTTTGACAATGCAGTCCTGGACGCATTTCACGAAACGGGACTTGCTGTGATCAGCGGCTCATCCTCACTTGACAAGTCGAGTGTCAATTTCAGCGGCGTCATTGGCTATCAGTTCATGCGGGAGCTCGCCCTCGAGGCCTCCTATACCGACCTGGGCAAGCTCCGTTATCACGCCAACGACGTGTTGGCCAATCGGGTCAACGCTTCCACGGAACTCGATGCCAAGGCAAAAGGCCCGACTCTCGCCGTCATCGGCGCTCTGCCGCTGTCCCAGGAATGGGAGATCTATGCCCGCCTGGGAATCATCGTTTCGAAAGTCACCCTGGAAGCACAGGCCACCCTGTCCAGCAGTGCCGGCACGGCCACGGGTGCTCCCAGCTCGCAGTCATCGAATTCCGTCGATGCCCTGGCTGGAGTGGGCCTTGCGTGGAATCCGACCAAACACGTCAAGTTGCGTGCTGAATACATTCGCTACGGCAAGGTGGGTGACAAGGACACCACCGGCGAGATCAACATTGATACTTTCAACGCCGGGCTGACGTATTCGTTCTAGCAGATTAGCGCATGACGCTGTCAACGTAACGCAAGCGTCTCACGGCGCCAGCGTACGTCCTGCCACCGCCCGAAGTCGCGCAGCAACTCGGGCGCACTGGCTTGACGGACGAGAACGAGGTCCTCGAGGCGGACCTCCTCGAACCAACGGCGATACCGGGCTCGCTCCTTGACCTCGCGGACCAGAAGGATGCGCGAAGTACCGGGAGCGAAGCCGGCATACTCGACGTAACCCTGATCGGGTTCGTCGAGGCCGGGTGAGAGTACGTCGACGAGCCACTTCCCAGCGATCGGGTGGAACACCCACAGCTCGCGCCAGCCTTCCAGCGGTTGGACTGACAGCACCAGGGCTGAAGCCTGCGGGATCACCTGGGCCGAGGCCAGCCAGATGATGCCGAAGGTGCAGCGGCGAGCCAGGGTTGCCTTGGGGCGCTGCGAGCTCGACTGCTCCAACGTCAGGCAAGTTTGGCCGGGCTCGGCGCCGGAAGCGGTGTTGAAAGCAAACGCGCCGGTTGTGCCGGTGGTTGAAGCCAGCGTCAGCGTCGCGACGCTACCGCGGGCGGCGGGGCCAGTTTGCGCGAATGGCGCAGCGGTCGCCGGCGCGAGCGAAGCCGCCAAAGCAACCGGCGCCGCATTGGCCGCGGCGGGCGCAGCAGCCAATCCAACCGGCAGCGCGGCAGCAGGGGCCGCTTGGGTCGCGCCCAACACGGCGGCCGGATTCATTTGCCCATTCGGCGGCGCCGCCGCCGCCCAGCGAATGGCGCTCACCCGCAACACCGCATCGCTGTACTCCGACTGGTAAGTCTCTCCGAGGTCAACAGCCCGTACTCCGGCGAGCTCGGCGAGCGCCCGCTGGGCGGCAGCGCCAGCCGCTTGTCCGCGCCGGGCCTGAGCAAAAGTAATAGCAGACCAAACAGCAGCCCTCCGCGCCCGTACTCGACTCCGGGTGACCGGCGTCAGATTGGTATCCTGGACGCGCTCGAGCAGGTCGCGACGTTCCTCGTCGAGGGCGGCGCGGGCGGTGAGCCCTGTCTCCGGCTCAATGCAGTCGGACCGTGTAAGCCCTAGAACCGCATGCGCCTGTTGCTCAGCAGTCGCCGCGGGCTGAGCCAGCAGGCTGCGGTAAAGCTCGCCGTCGTAGCAAACCTGCATCCGGCCGTTGCGCTCGAAGCTCCGCATGCGAACGCCAAACTGACTCACAACCTCCAGGCGCGCAGCCACACTGGCTGAGTGTGCCTGTGTGCCGTTACCCGAAGCGGTGTCAGCCAATCGCTCAGCCATCTGCCCAATGGCATCGAATGCTTCTGTTGTCAGCGCCCGAGGCGGAACAGCCTTCAGGTACGCAGCGCCATAGCTGATCCCCAGTGCTTCAGAGCCGGGGGTATCACGCAGAAAACGCATGACCGCCAGCAGCGATGGTGCGTCCGCCTCCGTGAACGCCACCTTCCGGACCGACTCATTTCGAAGATACCCGCCTCGCTCCCGCCGATAGCTGTAAACCCTGAGGTATTCAGCCTGCTCACCTCGAATCTCAACGACATCGCCCTGCCACAGAGTCGTCAGTTCAGTGGCTGTCGAGCGCGGCGTCGATCGGACTGAGGCGTGGTCACCCACGACAATGGCAAGTGACGCTGTCAGTGCCAACAACATTACTGAGCCTCCTCTGCGGCGGGACGGGCCACGGCCTTATCCCCACCAATCAGGTTGGACCCGATGAACTGACCCGCAGCCGGCGTGGGGGCAATGATGACCTGCACTTTGTCAGACAGCTTGTCAGCCAGTGTCTTCTGAATCAGCAGCGGGTATCGGGCAATCAGCGCACCCTCGCGCTCCATCTGGCCGGCGTTCGCCTTGCCAACGAGGTCCAGCCGATAGGCTTCCGCATCCGCAAGCTTCTGCCGCGAGTCAGCCTCTGCCTTCGCTTCGATTTTCCGTGCCTCGGCCGCACCTTCGGCAGTACGAACACGCGCCACCTTCTCTGCCTCGGCTTCGAGCTGACGCTGCTCGATCTGCTTCTGTTTGAAAGGCAGGATGTGTTTCATGGTCTCTTCCTGGGCCCGTGCGGCAATCACCTGTTCCTGGGCGGCTGCCTCCGCGGCTTCCTGGCGACGCACCTTGTCAGCCTCGGCCTCCAGTTGACTCTGTTTGACCGCCGCCTCCTTGAGTTGCATGGTGTAGCGGATCTTCTCGGTCTCCAGCTCTTCAGCCAGCAACTTCTCCATACCGGCGCGAAAGTTGGATGGCAGATCCACTTTGCCCATTTCGACACCGCGCAGAACCAGCCCCATCGCGGCAAATTTCGGGCGCAGCTCCGAAGTGATTTCCTTCTGAATCTGTACGCGCTGTTGGGAGAAGATGTCCCGCACGGTGTACCGGGCAAACAGTGGGTACGTCACACCCTCGACGGCGGGACGAATCAGGTCTGCATTGATGTCGTCCGGAAGCTCCTTGGACATCCGGGCGAGACGAGTCCGATCGATCGCCCACCGTACCGTCAGCTCGACACCGATCGAGAGGCCTTCGTTGGATTGGAATGCGCCGGATCCGGTTGCACTCGCGCTCGCCGTTGACCTGTAAACCTGCTCACGGATGTCGAAGCGCCGGGTCTGATGAACGCCCGGAACCACCAGCACTGTTCCGGCTGAGTAAGCGGCTACCGTCCCGTTCATCTCGTTGCTACGAACGAGCAGTTCCCCTCGCCGTGCAACGGCAAACGGTGGGTGGGAATAAAGGTAGTAAGCAAGTGCGACGAGAAAGACCGCTGTCGCCACGGCGCGCATACGAGTCGACATTTCCTCAGCTCCACGGGATGGGTTGTTACCCTGTCGAGCTCGGAAGTGTCGGGCGCGTTTATGGCAAAGTTGTGGGGCGATCATGGCGAACTCAAGTCATTGATTATATTTAATTATTTAGCGCCGCCACCCCGTTCGCACGAAAGTTGCTGAGCGATGGGTGATCACAGGTAAAATCAAACGTTGCTAATGGCATCCGACGGCATGAACTCCACTACCCTGAACAACAATGTGCATGCACAACAACGGGCCGACCGGTACACCTCTGTCGCCGTTTGGTTGCATTGGTTGATCGCGCTGTTTCTTTTCGGGCAGATAGCTTTTGGCTGGTTCCTGGAAACCATCCCCCGCGGCACACCGCTGCGCGGGCCCTACGTGAACATTCACAAGTCGACAGGAATCATCCTGGGCCTGCTCATTCTCATCAGGCTGGTGTGGCGGCTGACACATCGCCCGCCGGACTATCCTTCGTTCCTCGCCCAGTGGGAACGTGTTGCCTCCAAGCTCACGCAGTTCCTGCTCTACACCTGCATGCTGGTCATGCCGCTGTCAGGCTATATCGCTTCCAACTTCAGCAAGTACGGCGTGAAGTTCTTCAACTCGATCCCGCTGCCACCCTGGGGCCCGGAAGATAAAACGATCTATGCGGCGTTCAACACAACTCATGTGATTACATCTTATCTGCTCGTGGCCCTGATCGTGTTGCATCTGCTGGGCGCGCTCCGACACGCCTTCCGTCGCGACGGAATCGTCGCGCGAATGTGGCTGGGAAGCACTAAGGACTGACGACGATGGGATCGGTGAATGGCATTCCCTCAGACGGAAAGTGGTTTTTGGCGAAGGGCAAAACCTCCATGATCCGCGCGCGACCAGACCTGTTGCCGGCGGCTCTCGGTGCCGGACTCAATGAGCGGGTGGTCGTGAGCTGGCAATGCCGCAATCCACTGAGCTCGGGACTTCCATCGAACACGGACTACGCCGAGATCAAAGAGTTCGAAGCTCTCATTGTGCGGTTTCTGGAAGAAGGCGCGCTTCTTGCGTTCGTGCTCACTCAGGAGGGCGCCGTCAATATGAACTTCTACACGAGCGACACCGGCTGGTTTGTCGAGCGTATCAATGAAGCGCTCGAGGATAAACCGGTGCATCCCATCGAATTGACCGCCGAGTCAGACCCGGATTGGAGCGAATACCGGGCCATGTTGGAAGCGACGGGAATGAGCGCAGCCGCAGGCGGGCAGGCACCCGACCATGCTGGAAACAACAAAGACTGACGGTCTTTACTTCGAAGCGAAGCTGCGCAACATCTGCGGCCGTGCGGGCGCGGAGGAAATCGCCGCGACGAGCTTGTAAAAGAACTCGTTGAATCTCGCTGCCGCGTTGAAATCCATCGGCTGCGTCAGATCATCCTGCGGTCGGTGGTAGCGGGTCCTGTACCACTCACGATAGCGCTGCTCGGACTGCGTGCCCGGGTCATAACCGAAAACAAAGCTGATGGCGGGAACGCCGTGGAGCAGAAACGGATATTGATCCGCACGCCGCAGCAGATGCCGCTCAGGCTCTGCGTCCGGGCGTAGTTGTATATGCATCGAGGTCGCAACGCCCCGCGCAATGTTTCCTAAAGTCGTATCTTCGAGCGCCTCGGTGGTCAGAATGTGCAGCGGGAACAGCGGCCGCAGCTGATCGAGGTTCACGTCAGCCACGAGTTGTGGAATCGGCACGGTCGGGTGCTGAACGAACCACTTGGAACCAAGCAGACCCTTCTCCTCGCCTGTGAAAGCGGCAAACAGGATGCTGCGGGTGGGCGCGGGCAGCTCGTGTGACCGGATGTCATCAGCCATCTGGATCAACAGCGCGACGTAGGCCGCGTCGTCCAGAGTGCCGTTGTACAGTTTGTCGCCGTCAACCGGCGTACCAAATCCATATCCGTCCAGATGGGCGGATACAACAACGTATTCGCCCGAAGTTTTGACGCCCGGTAACACTGCCAATACATTGGGCGAGCTGATCTCGCGGGCCACCTGGTGGATATGTACTCGTAACCGGCTGGGGATATCAAAACTCGGCAAGGATTTCTGGGATCCGCCATCATCCAACAGCGCGGCAGCATCGTGCCCTGTTTGTCTGACAATCGAAGCGAAGGCCGCGGCGCTGAGCCGCATTACACAAAACGCGCGAGCGTCGCCCCCCGGTCCGCCACGCAAAGTGACCTTTCGAGCATAGGCAACAGGCCAACGAGGCGGCTCGATAGTGAAATGCGGGTCATCCACATTCACGATCCCGAGAGCGTGCCCCGCCACCGCATTTTCGACCCGAGCGTCCTCACCGGGCAGACTCGCGCGCCTGTTGCCGAAACAGACGACGATCTTCCCCGCGACATTCTCCATTTCATTGCGTCCGCAATACCCGCGGAATGTGAGAGCCCCCTCGAGCTGCGCCGGCAGGCCCTCCTGCGGTTCATAGGAAATCTCTTCCAGAAATCTGAGCTGGTCTCGTGAGCCATCCGGTCGCACGAGCGTGAAGTCGGTGCCCTGGTCCGAAGCCGCAATTTCATGCATGGGGACCGTTTGAAAATAACTTCCGTTTTCGCCGGCAGGCTCGAGTCCGGCCTCCTCAAATCGTTTTGCAACGTACGCAGCAGCATGTCGGTATGCGAGCGACCCCGTATCTCGGCCCTTCATCGCATCGCCCGACAGGACTTCGGTGGTGTGCCACCAAGCCAAAGTGTCCGCGTCATGGATTTCAGCGCGGCGGTCAGCTTCGCGAGCCGCGTAGCTCACGGATGCGCCGAGGAGCCCCAGCAGGGCCAAAGCGATTTTTCCCATCCGCGCAGCATCGCACGAGCAATGACCATTGACATAGTTTCAAAATTTGTTAATTATTCTACTCTACAGAAACAATCAGGAGCGCGGCCATGACATCCCAACGCCCTGCCTTCATTCCGTCCATTGTCTACAAAGACAACCGCTCAGCCCTCAAATGGCTGGAAAGCGCCTTCGGCTTCGAGCCCAGCGAAGTGCTGACAGACAACCAGGGAAACATCGTCCATGCCGAGATGAGTCATGACGGCGGCGTCGTCATGATTGGCACTGAATGGGCGGATTGGACGCGCAGTCCCACCTCGGTGGGCGGGAAGAACACGCAACGGGTGCATGTGCGTGTTCAGCGGGGAATTGACGAGCACTGCGATCGTGCCCGCAAGGCCGGGGCAAAAATCATCATGGAGCCTGCCGACCAGTTTTATGGTGACCGTACCTACATTGCCAGTGATCCGGAAGGTCACCACTGGACCTTCTCCCAACCGGTGCGGCACGTCCCGAACGAAGAGATGGAAGCCGCCACGGGCTTCAAGTTCAGCAAGTTGAAGTGACCGCATCCAACCTGGATCGTACCCTCGCGGCTCTTGCCGATCCGTATCGCAGGCGAGTGATTGATCTGCTGCGCGAGCGCCCGCACCGTGCGGGAGAGCTCGCGCAGTCGATGCGCTTGTCTTTTCCAGCAATGAGCCGCCATCTGAGAACACTGCGCAGCAGCGGTCTCGTTGAAGAGGATCGTGACGAGTTTGATTCGCGGGTGCGTATCTATCGCCTGAAGCCTGAAGCGATGTCCACGCTTCGAAGCTGGCTCGCGGAGACGGATGCCATGTGGGCCCGGCAACTGACAGCCTTCAAGGCGCACCTGCAGAAGACCCAGAAGTGAGCTCGAAGGTCTTTATGGCGCTCAGGGTTCCGGCAGATCCAGCAAGGGCCTTTGAGGTATTCACCACGGAGATTGCGCTGTGGTGGCAGCCGGATCCCCTCTTCCAGATCACCGCGGGCGGCGACGGCAAGCTCGCATTTGAGCCCGGCCCGAGTGGCCGCCTCATCACCCGTTGCGATAACGGCGAAACCTTCGAAATCGGGCGGATCACGGTATGGGAGCCCGGCAAGCGCCTGGTGTTCGGCTGGCGCCACGCCAACTTCGCGCCGGACCAGTCAACGGAGGTCGAAGTCAACTTCGAGCCTGTAGGAGAGGAAACACGGGTCTCCATCGAGCACAGGGCATGGGACACGATCCCGCAACGGCACGCTGCTCGTCATGGTTTCCCGGAGCCTGTTACCCTGCAGCGGGTCGCAGACTGGTGGCGCACGTCGCTTGCAAAGCTGAGGACTCGTCTATGACTGTTCCGCAAGTGAGCTGTCGCGCAGCTACTGAACTTCCCGGGCAATTTGGGCCGCGATCTGCCGCGCGTCACCCGTGGGCACCGTTGGGTAGGCATGAGTATCGCGGTTCCACCGCTCACCGAAAGCAAACCAGTCAATGGGCGGCGCGGGGGTGCCCGTGCGGAGCTGATTCTTCAGAGCGTCGAAGTATGCCTGCCAGCGAGCCTCGTAGTAATCGCCCGTCAGGCCCGACCAATCCTTGTTCCCGTAGTCGTGCAGGCTCGCCTCCTCGCTGGCATGACGATCGCCCCAGGTGGTCAGCAGTGAACGAGCATCAAAGCTCAGTCGTCGCGCCTCGTCCGCTGAAGATGCCCATGGCTGAACGTAGCTGAGCCAAGTACCCACCATGAATGCAGGATGCGTGCGCAGCAGTGATTCCTGTAGATCCATCAAATGCAGCCAACGTGCGGTGAGCACGTCGAACCGTGCAGCGTCTCTCCTCTCAAACGCCGACTCGATTTCAGGCAGCAGTAAGCGACTCTCATTCGCCAGCGTCTGCCGCGCGACATCGACCAGGTCATACGAGACATTCTTCAAAGTGGGGGCGGCAGCCAGCAATTGCGGCAGGGCCTGTTTGAAAAGCCGGGCATCGTAGCGCATCGCTTCCGGAGACCAGTTGGATGCACGATTGGCCGTCAGACTCGGCTGTGCATTGAATAGAGACTCCTGGCCGGCATCCCGTTCACTGTTGAATGTCACGAGGTCAATACGAATGTTGTAAGCGGTCCTGGTCAGGATCCGCCAGGCAGCCTGCGCGTGCGGATCTTCAGCACCGTATCTTCTGTGAACGTAGTCCGCGGTCCACGAATCGATGTCAACCGGCTCGCGACGCCAGGCCATCTCGGTGAACAGGTCATAGGCAAACGGATTGGTATCCATTCCTTCGGTGAAGATAGCCGTACCCACCATGTTTGAATTGTTGGAACCCAAGCGCTGCAGCCGATCGGTGATATTGCTGATGTTCGCGCCCAGCGTGGTGCGGCCACCGAATTCCCAGATTCCGCCAAACAGGAATGGCGCACCTCGAAAATCAACCTGACGATGATCGCGCGGCTCGCGATCGTGGTCGATATCTACGATGAGCAGACGGTCGCGATCGACGCCT
>Ga0068858_100000519_pt1 | contig 40469 bp, 45 predicted proteins | sample KBSSwiS12_FD_66589 | JGI IMG/M metagenome (GOLD analysis project Ga0068858, IMG submission 66589) | Switchgrass rhizosphere microbial communities from Kellogg Biological Station, Michigan, USA - KBS Switchgrass S1-2 | ecosystem: Host-associated > Plants > Roots > Rhizosphere > Soil ... | reverse complement strand
GCCGCATTCCAGATGCGGGCGCCGTCGAGGTGAAGCGCCATGCCGTGGGCGTGCGCCCAGTCGGCGATCGCCTTCACCTCGGCAGGGGTGTACAGGGTGCCGAGCTCGGTGGTCTGCGTGATGCTGACCGCCAGCGGCTGGGCGCGGTGCTCATCTCCCCATCCCCAGGCCTCGGTGGCGATCAGCTCGGGGGTGAGCTTCCCGTCGGGCGTCGGCACCGTGTACAGCTTCAGGCCGGTCGTCTTTTCGGGCGCGCCGCCCTCGTCCGTGTGGATGTGCGCGGTGCTGGTCGCCACGACGGCACCCCAGCGCGGCACCAGGCTGGTGAGTGCGACCACGTTCGCGCCGGTCCCGTTGAACACCGGGAAGACCTCGGCGCGCTCGCCGAACTCGTTCCGCATCACCTCGTGCAGGCGCTCGGTGTAGAGGTCTTCGCCGTAGCTGATCTGGTGACCGCCGTTGGCATCCGCAAGGGCCGTGAGCACCTCGGGGTGCACGCCGGCGTAGTTGTCGGAGGCGAAGCCGCGGGAATTGTGGTCGTGCAGGGAGGTCACGGGCTCAGTCTCTCAGGCTCGGCGTCAGGCTGTGGTCGCCGTGATGCCACGGGTGCTCTCGATCACGTCGCCCATCTTCTTGCTGAGCGCCTCGTAGAACATCGAGAGCGGGAACTCGTCGTCGAGCACCGCGTCGGTGTAGCCCTTGGGTGCTCCGGCGAGGATCTCGTCGGGCAGCCCGCGCGCCCACACCGACGCCGGATTCGGGGCGAGGGTCGATCGCACCAGCTCGTAGGCGGCGAGCCAATGCGCGGTCTTGGGCCGGTCGATGCTCTTCCAGTACAGCTCGTTGATCTCATCCGAGAGGGCGACCACCACGGGCGGCAGCTCGCTCCAGTCGATGGTGAGCTGGGTGTCGGTCCAGTGCAGCACGCCGTGCTGGTGCAGCCAGGCGAACAGCAGCTGGCCGCCGAGTCCGTCGTAGTTGCGCACCCGGTCGCCGGTGAGCGGGAAGCGGAAGATCCGGTCGAACACGATGGCGTGCAACACCTGCTCGGCGCGGGCGCGGGTCTCGGCATCCGCCGCCTCGTCCGCCGCCAGCGCGACGCACTCGCGGAAGGCAGTGAGGTCGCAGCGCAGTTCTTCGAGCGAGTAGAGGAAGTACGGCATCCGCTGCTTGATCATGAAGGGGTCGAAGGGCAGATCGCCGCGCATGTGACTGCGGTCATGGATGAGGTCCCACATCACGAAGGTCTCTTCGGTGAGGCGCTGCCCGTCATCGCCCGCGGCCAGCAGCGCCTCGTCGATCGGCGTGAGGTCGAGCTTCGTGATGTCGGCGGCGGCCTTGACCACGCGGCGGAAGCGCGCGGCTTCGCGGTCTTCGAAGAGCGCGCCCCACGTGAACGCCGGGATGGTGCGCATCGCGACGGTCTCGGGGAACAGCACGGCCGAGTTGGTGTCGTAGCCCGGCGTGAAGTCGACCAGGCGCAGCGAGACGAACAGCTTGTTCGCGTAGCGCTCCTCGACACCAGCGATCAGCTCGGGCCAGATCACCTCGACCAGCAGCGCCTCGACGTGCCGGTCGGGCGAGCCGTTCTGGGTGTACATCGGGAACACCACCAGGTGCCGCAGCCCGTCGACGCGGTGCTGCTGCGGCTGGAACGCCTGCAGCGAATCGAGGAAGTCGGGGATGCCGAAGCCCTCAGCCTCCCAGCGCGCGAAGTCGGCGTCGAGGGCCTCGAGGTAGGCGGCGTCGTGCGGGAAGGCCGGGGCGAGTTCACGGATGCCGGCCCGAATCCGGCCGACCAGCGCGCGGGCGTCCGGGTGCGCGGCGGCATCCGGGATGCTGCCGTCCTTCACCTGGACAGCGGCGAGCGCGATCGCGGCCGCCTTCAGGTCGAGCCAGGCGGCGCTGTCCTCGACGACCTCGGGTTCTCCGACGATGGACTTCGTGCGAACGGGCGTGATCGATGGCATGGTGGCGCCTCCTTCCTCCTTCAAGGCTAGGGAGGCATCCGGAGCAAAGCATGGCGTTGTACGCACGAAAGCAGCGTTGACGACGAACTCGCGCGCGGTTCTCCCCATCTCGTGGCTGCTGACCGGCGAAGCGGTGCGTCGAGCGGGATGTCAGAGCTCGTGCAGGGCCAGCCAGGCGCGCAGGTCGGAGGTGAACTGCTCGGCGCGCTCGACGCTGGGCAGGTGCGCAGAATCGGGGAAGCGGAGGCCCTCGGCCTGCGGCAACCCCGCCATGAGCAGTTCATAGCCGAGCTTCGACTCGGTCACGTCCAGGTCGCCGACCACGACCAGCACCGGGACGGTGATCTCGTGCAGCCGGCTCACCGCGGGCGGGTCGAGCGGCTGGTCGAGCCCGGCGAAGTCCCAGTGCGCCGCTCCGACATTGAGTTCGATGGCGCGCTGCAGGAACTCGGGGTCGACGTCATCGACGTCGCGGCTCGGTCCGAGGTCCCAGTACGCGACCTCGGTGCGCACCAGGGCGTCGATGTCCTCGGCGTCGCTCGCGGCTTTCATGTCGGCGAGCATCTCGATCTCGCGGTCGGTTGCGCCGTCCACCGCCTGGCCGCCGGGGGTCGAACCGATGGTCACCAGGCCGGTGATGCGATCCGGCGCGTCGAGGGCGGCATCCAGCGCGATCCGCCCTCCGCGCGAGCAGCCGACCAGGCAGGCCGTCGTCGCGCCCGCGGCGTCGAGGACTGCGATCAGGTCGTTGCGGTCGGCGAACTCGACGTCGTCGCCCGGCGACTCGCCGTAGCCGCGAGTGTCGTACCGGATCACGCGGTGATCGCGCGCGAGGTCGTCGAACTGCGGATCCCACATGGCGCGAGTGGCGACGCCCGCGTGCACGAACACGATGGCGGGCGCCGACGGCTCGCCGGCGACGTCGTAGCTGAGCCGGGCTCCTGGCACCTCGACGATCGGCACGGTTCCACGCTAGACCAGCGGACCCGGACGCGCGCCTAGGCTGCGAGAGTGATCAAGTACCTGGGCTCGAAGCGGACGCTGGTGCCCGTGCTGGGTGCCATGGCGACGGCGACGGGGGCGGGCACGGCGGTCGACCTCTTCACCGGAACCACACGGGTCGCCCAGGAGTTCAAGCGCCGGGGGATGCTGGTGACGGCGAGCGACATCGCCACCTACAGCGAGGTGCTCGGCGACTGCTACATCGCGACGGATGCCGCGGAGGTCGACCTCGACGAGGCCCGTGACGTGCTCGCCCTGCTGTCCGCTCTGCCGGGCAGGCCGGGATACTTCACGCGCACCTTCTGCGAGGAGTCGCGGTTCTTCCAGCCCAAGAACGGCGCTCGGGTGGACGCCATCCGCGAGGTGCTCCAGTCGGACTTCCGAGACTCCCCGCTCTTCCCGATCCTGCTCACGAGCCTCATGCTCGCCGCCGACCGGGTGGATTCCACCGCGGGCCAGCAGATGGCCTACCTCAAGGAGTGGGCGCCGCGCGCCCACGGCGACCTCGAGCTGCGCCTGCCCGAACTGCTGCCGGGAACGGGGGCCACCGTGCTTGGTGACGCGCGCGAGGTGGTTGCGACGCTGCCGCCGACCGAGCTGATGTACCTCGACCCGCCGTACAACCAGCACCGCTACTTCACGAACTACCACGTCTGGGAGACCCTGGTGCGGTGGGACCAGCCTGAGCCCTACGGCGTCGCGCGCAAGCGCATCGACAGTCGCGACGACGCCCGGAAGAGCGTGTTCAATCGCAAGCGGCAGATGCCACTGGCCTTCGCCGAGCTGCTCGCGGCGGTCCGCGCCGAGACGGTGATCGTGTCGTACAACGACGAGTCGTGGATCACTCCCGAGCAGATGATGACGGTGCTGCGGGATGCCGGGCACGACGAGGTGCGGCTGCTCTCCTTCGATGCCAAGCGCTATGTCGGCGCTCAGATCGGCATCCACAGTCCGGCGGGCGTGAAGGTCGGCGAGGTCTCGCACCTGCGCAACACCGAGTACGTCTTCGTCGCAGGCGACGCCGACCGCGTCGGAGCGGCCGTCGGCGCCGGCCTGGATCAGAAGATCATCGGGCGGTCGTCGTCCTCGATCTCGAGGTCGAGGTCGACGCTGACCGGGACGTGATCGCTGGGAGCGTCGCCCTTTCGCTCGTTGCGGTGGATGGCCGCGCCGGTCACCCGGTCGGCGAACGAATGGTTGCCGAGCACGAAGTCGATGCGCAGCCCCTCGTTGCGCGGGAAGCGCAGCTGCTTGTAGTCCCAGAAGGTGAAGCCCTCGGGAACCAGCGGCCGCACCACATCGCTCAATCCGATGGCTTCGAGGGTGGCGAAGGCCTCGCGCTCGGGCGGCGAGATGTGGGTCGAGACGCCGGGGATGAAGGTCGGGTCGCCGACGTCCGAATCCAGAGGTGCGATGTTGAAGTCGCCGCTCAGAGCGATCGGGCTGTCCGGATGCGCTGCCATCCAGTCGCGAGTGGCTGCGGTCAGTGCGCTCAGCCAGTCCAGCTTGTAGTCGAAATGCGGATCGCCCAGCGCCCGCCCGTTCGGAACGTACAGGCTCCAGAGCCGTACGCCGTTGACGGTGGCGCCGATCGCGCGCGCCTCGAGCGGCAGGTCGGGGCCCTCTTCGCCCTTGAGGAAGCCGGGCATGCCGTCGAAGCCGATCTGCACGTCCTCCATCGGGTAGCGGCTGGCGATCGCGACGCCGTTCCACTGGTTGAGGCCGTGCAGCTGCACCTCGTACCCAGCCTCGCCGAACTCGTCGATCGGGAACTGCGCCTCGGTGCACTTGATCTCTTGCATGGTCAGCACGTCGACCTCTTCGCGGCCCAGCCAGTCGACGATGCGGCCGACCCGGCTGCGGACGGAATTGACGTTCCAGGTGGCGATGCGCATGGCATCCAAACTACTGCGAGCCCCTGGCAGGGCCGTGGGGCCGGGGTGGCTGACAGTCCGCTCCGCCCCCGAACGGGAGCCTGTCGCCTCCCGGCCGAGGCCCGTAACCTGGGATGCGGTGACCCCCGACACTGGAGTACCGGACCGCATCCCCCGGCTGTCTCGTCGAGCTATCGTGCTCGGCGCCGTCGGTGTGCTCGTCGCGGGCGCCGCCGTCGCCGCGATCGGATTCTTCGGCGCGCCGGCGCCGGCCACGACCCTGACGCCCGAAGCCGTGACCAACACGCAGAGCGGCCAGCTCGGCACCCTGCCTCTGCACGACGAGAAGCCGATGCGGGCCATCGGCAAGGGCGTTGCGGTCCCCTAATCTGTTCACTGTGACGGACGCGCGCAGTCGGCTGATCGACTACATCACCAGCGAGGCCGTCTTCCACGGCGACTTCACCCTGACCAGCGGCAAGAAGGCCACGTACTACATCGACCTCCGCAAGGTCAGCCTCGACCACCGGGTCGCGCCCCTGATCGGTGAGGTGATGACCGACATCATCGACGGCATCCCCGACGTGGATGCGGTGGGTGGCCTGACCATGGGCGCCGACCCGATCGCGGCCGCCGTGCTGCACCAGGGCGCCGCCCGCGGTCGCAGCTACGACGCGTTCGTGGTGCGCAAGGAGCCCAAGGATCACGGACGCGGCAAGCAGGTGGAAGGCCCCGACCTCGAGGGCAAGCGCGTGGTCGTGCTCGAAGACACGTCGACGACCGGCGGGTCGCCGCTGAAGGCGGCCGAGGCGCTCGAGAAGGTCGGCGCGATCGTCGTCGGCGTCGCGGTCGTCGTCGATCGCGGCACCGGCGCGCAGCAGGTCATCGAGGCGGCGGGTTACCCGTACTTCGCCGCCATCGGGCTCACCGACCTGGGCTTGGATCCGCAATGAGCGACGGAGGGCAGGAGTCAGGAGGCTCCGGCTTCGACTGGGGGCTCCGCCCGAGCGGCGCGGGCGACGAGCCGGAGGAGCTCGAAGCCGAGGCGCCCGACTCGCCGGCGCCCGACCCGTTCTCGTTCGGCCCGCCCGCGCCCGAGCCACCCGCATCTGAATCGGTGCCTCCCGCACCGTTCGCGCCCTGGGAATCCGGGGCGACGCAGCTCATGCCGCAAACGGAGCCCTCGCCTTTCGAGGCCCAGCTGTTCGCGACCGAGGCCTCGCCTCCGCCGACCGAATTGTTCGGTTCGGATCCGATCGCATCCGGCGAGCCCGATTCGGCCCTTGACGCGTTGTTCGGCGAGACCCAGTTCCGCGAGTACGAGACCGGCGTCCTGGACCCCACCGAGAGTCCCTTCGCGGTCCGCTCGGCACGTGCCGAGGCGGATGCGGTCGGCGAGGCGCCCGAACGCGCCGAGATCTCCCGCACCCAGAAGATCCTGATGTCGGTGGCGGGCGGCCTGGTCGCCGTCCTGGCGCTGGTCGCCTTGTTCTTCGTGGGGACGCGCCTGCCCGCGGTGTTCGCGACCCAGGCGCCGGTGGCGTCGTCGAGCCCATCGCCCAAGCCGACACCCAGCTCCACGACGACGCCCGTCGGACCGGTCGCCAACGGGGTGCACCCGTGGACCGACCTGCTCGGCGGGGAGTGCCTCGACCCGTACACCGGGCCGTGGGCCGAGAAGTTCACTGTGGTCGATTGCGCGAAACCGCATCCGGCGCAGATGGTGTTCCGTGGCACTTTCGACACCAGCGTCGACCCGTCGTTCCCCGGAGTGGACAAGCTTCAGTCGCAGATCTCGTTGCTCTGCGCCGCGCCGGGCGTCATCAACCTGGCAGCTGCCGGCACCTACAACGACGCTCAGATCCAGGGCAGCTACCCCGTCAACGACGACGAGTGGACCAATGGGGAGCACGACTACTTCTGCTTCGTCAGCCGCAGCTCGGGTCAGCCGCTGACCGGGAGCGTCGCGGTGCCGCGCGCCGCGCCGCCCGCGGCGACGCCGACCCCCTGACGCTACGTCCCTTCGCCGAACGCGGTCTCGGCCGGGGCGGCATCGACCAGCTCGAACACGCCTCGCAGCACCTCGTCGGGGCGGAACGGGTAGCGCTCGATCTCGGCCTGGTCGCTGATCCCGGTCAGTACGAGCACGGTGTGCAGACCCGCCTCGATCCCCGCGACGATGTCGGTGTCCATGCGGTCGCCGATCATGGCGGTGTTCTCGCTGTGCGCGCCGATCTTGTTCATGGCGGAGCGGAACATCATCGGGTTGGGCTTGCCGACCACGTAGGGCTCCTTGCCGGTGGCCTTCGTGATGAGCGCCGAGATCGCGCCGGTCGCCGGCAGCACGCCGTCGGCGCTCGGCCCGGTGGCATCCGGATTCGTCGCGATGAAGCGCGATCCCTCGTTGATCAGCCGGATCGCCTTGGTGATGGCTTCGAACGAGTAGTTGCGCGTCTCGCCGACCACGACGTAATCGGGGTCGTTCTCGGTGAGGATGAAGCCGACCTCGTGCAGCGCGTTGGTCATCCCGGATTCGCCGATCACGAAGGCGCTTCCGCCGGAGATCTGCGAGGCGCAGAAGTCGGCGGTGGCGAGGGCGCTGGTCCAGATCGCCTCCTCGGGAACGTCGAGGCCCGAACTGCGCAGCCGCGCCGCGAGGTCGCGCGGCGTGAAGATCGAGTTGTTCGTCAGCACCAGGAACGGCGTGCCGGCGTTGCTCCACTGGCGGATCAGGTCCTGGGCGCCGGGAAGCGCCGTGCTCTCGTGAACGAGCACGCCATCCATGTCGGTCAGCCAGCACTCGATGTCGCCTCGGGTGCGCACGGGGCCGCGATCGGTCATGACCTCAGGATATCGAGGCGTCCGAGGGTGTCCCGTGCTGGCGGATCGCGCGGGCGGCGAGCAAGCGCTGGACTCCGAGCGTGACCGCTCCGCCGACGACGATCGCCGCGAGATTGATCCCCAGCTGGGTCGCGGCCCCGGTCGCCTGGTCGAGGGCTCCGTACGCGATCGCCAGGCCGAGGTTGGCGGCCGCCGGAATGGTGGTGACCGAGATGAGCACTCCGACCAGCGCGCCCGACTTCGCGGTCGACAGGGACAGCATCCCGGCGACGCCGGCCAGGGATGCGACGATCCACGAGATCGCGTCCGGCTGCCAGATGAAGGAGGTGAGCGGACGCGCGGCCAGCAGCTGATGGAGCCCGGCGAGCCCCAGCGCGCTCAGGGCCCAGGAGAACAGGACGGTGATGGCGATCGCGACCGCGAAGCCGACGAACAGGGTCAGCAGGGCGCGCCGGATCACGCGCGGCCGGCGCCGGATGATGCCGACGCAGAGCGCCGCCAACGGCCCGAACTCGGGCCCCACCACCATCGCACCGACGATGAGGATCGGCTGATCGAGCAGGATGCCTAGGGCTGCGATCATCGCCGCGACCGAGATGAAGACGAGGAACGTCGGTGAGAGGTGGGTCTCTTCACCCGAGCGCTGCTCGAGCTGCTCCCAGATCACGGATTCTGAACCATCGCCGGGCACCAGCAACTCGGCGCGATCGGCGGCGGCCGACAGGGTCACGGCAACCTCATCGAGCGCGATCGCCCCGCGTTCGGCGAGCCCCGACTCCTCCAGCTTCTCGACCAGTTCACTGGCCGACTCCCGCACGACGTCGCAGATGACCACGTCGCCGGCGGGTGACACGGCGGCACCTCGGTGCAGCACCAGGTTGGCCGTGCCGGGGTCGTCCTCCAGTTGCTTCACGATGGTGTCGGTGAGATCGGGTGGCGAGATCAGGCGCAGGTGCATCATGGGGCGGCTCCCGGGTCGAAGGTGGTGACGGTCGCGCCGGGCAGGCGCGCGTGCATGATGGCCACGGCATCCGGGCTCTCGTCGATGAGCAGGTAACGGCGGCCGAGCGCTTCCGCGACAGCTCCTGTCGTGCCGCTGCCCGCGAAGAAGTCGAGCACGCGGTCGCCCGGGGCGCTCGAGGCCTGCACGATGCGGCGCAGCACCCCCTCCGGCTTCTGGGTGGCATAGCCGGTGCGCTCGCTGCCGTTCGTGCTCACGATGGTGTGCCACCAGACATCGGTCGGCAGCTTGCCGCGCGCGACCTTCTCGGGCGTGACCAAACCCGGCGCCATGTACGGCTCGCGGTCGACGGCGTCGCTGTCGAAGTAGTACCGCTCCGGATTCTTCACGTACACCAGGATCGTGTCGTGCTTGGCAGGCCAGCGACGCGTGCTCTTGGCTCCGTAGTCGTACGCCCAGATCAGCTCGTTCAGAAAGCTCTCGCGGCCGAACAGCGCGTCGAGGGCGACCTTGGCGTAGTGGGCTTCGCGGTAGTCGAGGTGCAGGTAGAGGGTGCCCTGATCGTCGAGCAAACGCCATGCTTCGCGAAGCCGTGGCTCGAGGAAGGCCCAGTAGTCGTCGAAGCGGTCGTCGTAGCGCGACAGCATGCCCTTGACGGTGTCGTAGCTGTTGCCGCCGAATCCCTGCCGGGTGCCGTCCGGGGTGCGGGTCGTGCTCACGGATTGCCGACGCTGCACGCGGCCGGTGTTGAACGGCGGGTCGAGGTAGATCAGGCGGAACGCGGCATCCGGCAACCCGGCGGTGACGGCGAGATTGTCGCCGAGCACGATCGTGTCGGGACCCTCGGGGTTCCAGCTGAATGCCACGGGCCGACATTAACAGCGCAGTAGCCTCGAGCCGTGGATGCTGCGGACGACGAGGCGATCCCCGAGCCGACCCTGGCGGTCGGCGTCGGCCCCTGGCCGGGCGGACCGGATGCCTGGCCCACCGACCCGCGCTACGACCGCGACCTGCTGGCGAACGGCGATGCGCGCAATGTGGTGGACCGCTTCCGCTACTGGACCATCGAGGCGATCGTCGCCGACCTCGACACCCGGCGGCACCGGTTCTCGGTCGCCATCGAGAACTGGCAGCACGACATGAACATCGGCTCGATCGTGCGGACGGCCAACGCGTTCCTGGCCGAGACGGTGCACATCGTCGGCCGCAAGCGCTGGAACAAGCGCGGTGCCATGGTCACCGACCGCTACCAGCACATCGTGCATCACGAGTCGATTGCCGAGCTGGTCGCGTTCGCCCGTGAGACCGGCCGCGTGATCGTGGCGGTCGACAACGTGCCCGGGGCGGTGGAGGTGGGGGAGTTCGCGTTTCCGGAGCGCTGCATCCTGCTGTTCGGCCAGGAGGGGCCGGGCCTCACCGCGGATGCGCTGGATGCGGCAGATGCCGTGGTCGAGATCCGGCAGTTCGGGTCGACCCGGTCGATCAACGCCGCCGCGGCGGCCGCGATCGTGATGCACGAGTGGATCGACGAGTGGGGTTCGGCCGGCCGCTGATCGGCGCACCCGGGTCGGATAGGATGGGTTGTAATCCCGTCGAACCCCAGGGAGTCCGCCATGCCCGCGATCGTTCTCATCGGCGCCCAATGGGGCGATGAAGGCAAGGGCAAGGCCACCGACCTGCTCGGCAGCCGCGTCGACTACGTGGTCAAGTTCAACGGCGGCAACAACGCGGGCCACACCGTGGTGATCGGCGACGAGAAGTACGCGCTGCACCTGCTGCCCAGCGGCATCCTGACCCCGGGCGTCACGCCGGTCATCGCCAACGGCGTGGTGATCGACATCGAGGTGCTGTTCGACGAGCTCGACGCGCTGATGGCGCGCGATGTCGACGTGTCGAAACTGTTGATCAGCGCCAACGCGCACGTGATCACGCAGTACCACCGCACGCTCGACAAGGTGACCGAGCGTTTCCTCGGCAAGCGCCAGATCGGAACGACCGGCCGTGGCATCGGACCGGCGTACGCCGACAAGATCAATCGGGTCGGCATCCGGATTCAAGACCTGTTCGACGAGAACATCCTGCGCCAGAAGGTCGAGGGCGCTCTCGACCAGAAGAATCATCTGCTGGTGAAGGTCTACAACCGCCGGGCGATCTCGGTCGACGAGGTGGTCGCCGAGCTGCTGAGCTACGCAGAGCGGTTGGCGCCGATGGTGGCCGACACCGGCCTGGTGCTCAACCAGGCCCTCGACGCCGGCGAGACCGTGCTGTTCGAGGGCGGCCAGGCGACCATGCTGGATGTCGACCACGGCACGTACCCCTTCGTCACCTCCTCGAACGCCACCAGCGGCGGTGCCGCGACCGGCTCGGGCGTCGCGCCCAATCGCTTCGACCGGGTGATCGGGATCGTGAAGGCGTACACGACGCGCGTCGGCTCGGGCCCGTTCCCGACCGAGCTGTTCGACGAGTCGGGCGAGTTCCTGCGCGCCAATGGCTTCGAGTTCGGCACCACCACAGGCCGGCCGCGCCGCTGCGGCTGGTACGACGCGCCGATCGCGCGGTACGCCGCACGCATCAACGGCATCACCGACTTCGTGCTCACCAAGCTGGATGTGCTGACCGGGTTGGAGACCATCCCGGTCTGCGTCGCGTACGACGTGCGCGGCGTGCGGGTCGACGAGGTGCCGGTGAATCAGAGCGACTTCCATCACGCCGTACCGATCTACCAGGAGTTTCCCGGCTGGTCGGACGACATCACCGGTGTCACGTCATTCGACGAGCTGCCGAAGAACGCACGCGACTACGTGCTGGCGGTCGAGGCGATCAGTGGCTCGCGCATCTCGGCGATCGGCGTCGGGCCGGGCCGCGACGCGATCGTCGTGCGGCACGACCTGCTGAGCTGAGTTCAGTCTGCCCGGCTGAGTCCGTCCGCTCAGTCGATCGCTCAGCCGATCGCATTGACCAGCAGCTGAGCCAGCACGACGCCGATCGCGACGCCCGCGATGACGATGAGCAGACTGCGCGCTCCGTCGGCCACGGTCGGAACCAGGGTGCCGGCCGGGTCCGGCTCTTCAGACGGGATGAGTCCGCGCCGTGCCCTCGGCCCGGGTGTGAAGCGGCGTCCGCGGATGTCGACCGTGCCGACGATCGCCCGCCTCGGGTCCGTCCAGAGGACGATCACCGCCGGGATCGCGCCCATCACCACGAAGAGCGCTCCGCAGACGATGAAGCCCCAGCCGACTCCCGCAGCGAAGGCACCGATGAAGAATGCGACGCCGAATCCGAGAAAGGCGAGAGGGAAAGCCCAGGAGGTCAGGGGAGTTCCGAAGCCGCCGCCGAGGTACGCACCGACCGCCAGGGCGCCGATCGCGAGCGGAAGCGGCACCATGATGAGCCAGCTCGCGTCCGGGCACGGGGTGCGCACGTCGAACGGGCCACCGGTCGCACAGCTCGTACCGCCGAGGCCCACGATCGACGCGGCCACAAGCAGCAGCAGGGTGAAGCAGAATGCGAACAGGATCCACGAGAACGCCGAAGCGCCCACCCGCACCGCAGCAGCGCGCGTCACGAGAGTCAGCCGTGCGATCCCGCGGCCGCGAAGATCTGCATCGCGAGGTAGACCCCCAGGCCTCCGAACAGGATCAGGATGCCGAGACTCGATGCCCAATCGCGGAAGGTCGGGGTGATCGGCGCAGGGTGGGCGGCGTCCTGGGCATCGGGATCGGCGGCTTGAAGGCCCGGGTACGGCTGGTTGCGTTCGGATTTGGTGAAACTGTAGATCGAGCGATGCCCGGTGTCGCGGGTGATGAACGACGTCCCGTCGGCGTTCGTGGTGCCGAGGAAGAAGCCCTGCGGATCAGCGCGCAACTCCAGCCACAGCGGAACCCCGCCCATCACCACGAACATCACCGCCAGCAGGTCGAAGACGATGCCGTCCAGTCCCGAGAACACGCCGGAGGCCCCGAAACAGAGACCGAGGCCGATGAAGAGGATCGGCCACGCCCACGAAATCAGGGGGGTGCCGAAGCCCTGCGCGACCAGAGCGCCGATCCCGACCGCGATCAGCCCGCCGAAGATCGACCCCGGGGTGGTCAGCGTCACCACATCGGGGCATTGGGTCTGGATGACGTAGGCGCCACCCGAGGCGCAGAACCCTCCGAGCCCCATCACGATGATGGCGCCGCCGGCGAGCAGGGTGAAGCAGAACGTGAACAACAGCCATGAGGCCGCGGAGCCGAGGTACCTCCAGAGCGGGCTGGTCAGTCGGGGCATGGCGACACCGTAGCGGATGCCAGGATGGAACGGTGCCCGCCATCCGCCCCGCCCGCGAGACGCTGATCGGGCGGTTCATCCGCCTCGAGCCCTTCCGGCTCGACCACCTGCCCGGACTCTGGACCGCTCTGGGCCGCCCCGAGGTGTTCGCCGGCGGGTACGGCGGCGGGCCGGAGGGGCTGCCGGTGGACGAGGCGGCCTTCCACGAGTGGGCGCCGAACTACTTTCCGCACACCCGCGGCAACACCTACGTCGCGGTCGTGCAGGGCGGGCCACACGACGGCGTAGTGGTCGGGGCATCCAGCCTGGCTGACTTCGACGAGGTCAAGGAGCATGCTCACATCGGCTGGACCGGCTGGGACCCTCGCGTCTGGGCCACCCAGGTGAACCCGGAAGCCAAGCTGCTCATGCTCGGGCTCGCCTTCGATCACGGCTATGGCCGGGTGAAGCTGCAGGCAGACGATCGCAACAGCCGCTCGAAGGCCGCGATCGCCAAGCTCGGGGCGCAGTTCGAGGGGGTCGCTCGTCGAGACACCCTGCGGGCGGACGGCACCTGGCGCGACACCGCGATCTTCTCGGTGCTGATCGACGAATGGCCGGGTGTGCGGGCCGGTCTCAAGGCTCGGTTGGAGCCCTGGGGCGAGCGTCCCGTCGAGTTCCGCAGCATCTAGGCTCGATCCATGAGCGACCGACCGGGACCGGATGACGCCGCAGGCGATGCTGCGGCCGAGCTGGCTGCGATCCGCCTCAGCATCGACAACATCGATGCGGCGCTCGTGCATATGCTCGCCGAGCGCTTCAAGTTCACGCAGAAGGTCGGGCGCCTGAAGGCCGCCAGCGGGATGCCGCCCTCCGACCCGGAGCGCGAGCGCGTGCAGATCGCGCGGCTGCGTGAGATCGCGATGGAGGCCCAGCTCGATCCGGCCTTCGCCGAGAAGTGGTTCAACTTCGTGGTGGCCGAGGTCATCCACCACCACGAGCAGTTGGCCACCGGCGCCATCGCCACCTCGCCGGACGACGACACCGTCTCGTGAGCTGGGACCCTCGGCACCTGCCCTCGGCGGCAGGGCGCACCTTCGTGGTCACCGGCGGCAACGCCGGGATCGGGTATTTCACCGCCGAGCAGCTGGCGTCGGCGGGTGCGCGCGTGGTCCTGGCGTCGCGCTCGGCCGAGAAGGCTCGACGCGCGGTCGCCTCGATCGGCGCTCAGGCGCCCGGTGCGTCGCTCGAGACCGTGCCGCTCGACCTGAGTTCGCTGGCATCCGTGGCCGACGCAGCCGAGCAATTGCGCGCCCTCGGCCCGCTCGACGGCCTCATCAACAATGCCGGGCTGGTGAGCCCTCCCGCACGGCGGGCGACCACCGAAGACGGGCACGAGCTCATCGTCGGCACGAACTTCTTCGGGCACTTCGCGCTGACCTCGCAGCTCTGGCCGGCGCTGACGCCGACGGCGCGGGTCATCGGGCTCGGCAGCATGGCGACCAGATTGGTCCGGCTCGACCCCAGCGACCTGCTCAGCGATCGGCGTTACCGACCGTTCCGCGCCTACGCATTCTCGAAGCATGCCGTGCACGGATTCGCCTTCGAACTCGACCGGCGCATCAGGGCGGCCGGCGAGCACCGCCTCTCGTTGCTGGCGCATCCGGGATTCTCGGTCGACGGACTCGCGCAGCGCCGCCCGGGCGTCAACGACATCTCACGCAGCGAGCGGATCAGAGACGGCGTGCTCGCCCTCGCGGCGCAGGGCAAGCACCAGGGCGCGTGGCCGACGGTGCGCGCCGCCCTCGATCCGGATGCGGTGAGCGGCCAGTTCTACGGCCCCTCGCGGAACATGTCCGGCCCGCCGATCGTGATGGCGCCGGTGGTCTCGAGTGCGACGCCCGAGTTCGGCGCTCACCTGTGGGCGCTGGCCGAGGAGCGCACGGGGGTCAGCTTCGCGGTCTGAAGCCCCGCAAGGCCCATAAGTCAGAACAGCGTTGGCTCTGTTGCGGGCGCCGATTCTGGCCGGATCAGTACCTCGAAAAACCGACCGTTAATGAAGAGGCGCTCTCGACCTGTGCGGACATCTGTCAAGACGTGGTCTCGCACCAGGTCGTTGAGCCACTTCGTCGCTGTCGGACGAGAAACGCCGCACCGCTGTATTACGTTCGAGATCCGGCAGTACGGCTGTTCGAACAGCACGGCCAGTAGGTCGGCATTGGCGCTTCCCGTTGCGACTCGGACGCGAATGAGCATTTCGTCCTGAAGGTCCTGGATCTGGTCGATTTTGGCGACGGTGCTCAATGCCGTTTGTCGGATGCCTTCGAGCATGAAGATCACCCACTCCTCCCAGGCGCCATCCCGGGTAACCGCGAGAAGAAGTTCGTAGTACTCGTCCTTGTTCTGGATGATGTAGCGGGAGAGATAGAGGATCGGCTCACTGATCAATCCGACGGACATCAAGAGGAGGACGTTTAGGATCCTCCCCGTCCGTCCATTGCCGTCCTCGAACGGGTGGATGGCTTCGAACTGATAGTGAGCAAGCGCCATGACGATAAGGGGGTCCAGGCCCGGGGATTCGTGGACAAAACGCTCCCAGCGGGCCAGCTTGTCGCGGATGTTCGATTCCCCCACGGGCGGCGTGTAGATCGCGGCATGTGTTGATGGATTCCCGATATAGGTCCCGGGTAGTTGCCGGATTCGCATCTCTCGGTTCTTCACGATGGTGCACACTTCGGTCGCAGTCGTCACTGAGAGGGGCCGCGACCGAATCAGGCTCACTCCGGCGAAGAGCGCCGACCTGTAACTGAGCGTCTCCTTGGTGGCGGGGTTGGTCGCGCTGTTTTCGTCGTGGGCGTACTTGAAAAGGTCGTCCGTGGTGGTCACGATGTTCTCGATCTCGGAACTTGCCTGTGCCTCCAAGAGCGGTATGGAGTTGATGAGCACGGTTGGGTTCGTGATTCGACGGGCAGCCTGGTCAAGTGCGGCAAGGGCAACGCGAGCTTCAACTGTGGCCTTGAGGACCGCCTTAGTCTCGATGTCTCCCGGGGGCGGGAGGTCCGGCAACTCGTTGTAGGGGTCGTTCGGGCTCCAGACCATATGGAAAGACTAGTGACAGGTCCCCACAACGTGTAAAAAAACACGCCGATTTTTTACATGAAATCTCGACGTGTCAACTGATGTGACACGTTCCCCAACGAGCTACTCCGAGATGCGGCCGCCGCGCGGCGCGGCGTGCACGCCTGCTCCGCTCAGATCGGCGGCGTAGCCGACCACCGGGCCGAAGTGCTCGGCCATGGTCGCGCGCGAGGTGGTGCGCAGCTCCTCCAAGGCGACGGTGAAGAGATCCTGCACCTCGAGGGCCGCGCCGGCACCGTCCGCGCCGCGATCGGTCACGCCGATGCGCGCGACCGGGAAGCCGCGGCCCTCGCAGAGCCGGAGGAACTTCACGTCCTCTTCGCGCGGAACCGCGACGATGGCGCGCGCACCGGACTCGCTGAACAGAGTGGTCAGGGCATCCACCTGGTCGCGTTCGATCAGTTCGTCGAACCAGACCCGGGCGCCGATGCCGAAGCGGAGGCAGCCGTCGACGAGGGCGGCGGCGAGGCCACCATCGGCGAGGTCATGCGCGGCGTTCAGCAGACCCTCGCGGGCAGCGGCGGCGAGCAGCTCGGCGAGTTCCTTCTCGCGCTTCAGGTGCGGCTTCGGCGGTCGCCCCCCCAGGTGGCCGTGGATGACGCCCGCCCAGGCCGATCCGTCGAGCTCGAGGTGGGTGCTGCCGAGCAGGTAGAGGTTGTCGCCCGAGTCCTGCCAGCCCGAGGGGACGCGCCGGCCGACGTCATCGATCACTCCCATGACCGCGACGACCGGTGTCGGGTGGATCGGCACGTCGCCGGTCTGGTTGTAAAAGCTCACGTTGCCGCCGGTGACCGGGATGCCCAGCTCGAGGCACGCGTCGGCCAGACCCTCGACGGCTTGCGAAAACTGCCACATCACCTCGGGGTTCTCGGGCGAGCCGAAGTTGAGGCAGTCGCTGACCGCGACCGGGGTCGCCCCGGTAACGGCGACGTTGCGGTACGCCTCGGCGAGGGCGAGCTGCGCGCCGGCGTAGGGGTCGAGGTAGGCGTAGCGGCCATTGGCGTCGGTGGCGAGGGCGACCCCGAGGCCGCTCTCCTCGTCCACCCGGATCATGCCCGCGTCGTCCGGGTAGCTGAGCGCGGTGTTGCCGAGCACGTAGCGGTCGTACTGGCTGGTGATCCAGCTCATGTCGGCGAGGTTGGGGCTGCCGACCAGGGCCAGCAGCTGGGCCTTGAGGGCGGGGCCGTCGGAAGGCCGCGGCAGGGCGGTCGCCGATTCCGCGTTGAGTGCGTCGATCCAGGCGGGGCGCGCGACGGGGCGGTCGTAGACCGGGCCGTCGATCGCGACCGTGCGGGGGTCGACATCCACGATGGTCTCGCCGTGCCAGGTGATGATCAGGCGCCCGGTGTCGGTGACCTCGCCGAGCACGCTGGTCTCGACATCCCACTTCTTGGTGACGGCGAGGAAGCCGTCGAGCTTGCCGGGCTCGACGATCGCCATCATGCGCTCCTGGCTCTCGCTCATCAGGATCTCTTCGGCGGTCAGCGAGGGGTCGCGCAGCAGCACCTCGTCGAGCGAGACCTGCATGCCGCCGTCGCCGTTGCTGGCCAGTTCGCTGGTCGCGCACGAGATGCCCGCTGCCCCCAGGTCTTGGATGCCCTGCACCAGGTCGCCGGCGAACAGCTCGAGGCAGCACTCGATGAGCACCTTCTCGGCGAACGGGTCGCCCACCTGCACGGCGGGTCGCTTGGTCGGGCCGCCGGCGCTGAAGGTGTCCGAGGCGAGGATGGATGCCCCGCCGATCCCGTCGCCGCCGGTGCGCGCCCCGAACAGGACCACCTTGTTGCCCGCGCCTTTCGCATTGGCCAGGTGCAGGTCCTCGTGCCGCAGCACGCCCACGGCCAGAGCATTGACCAGCGGATTCGCCTGGTAGATCGGGTCGAACCAGGTCTCGCCGCCGATGTTCGGGAGTCCGAGGCAGTTGGCGTAGAAGCTGATGCCGCTCACCACACCGGGAACGACGCGGGCCGTGTCTGGGTCGTCGATCGCGCCGAAACGGAGGGCATCCATGACGGCGACCGGTCGCGCGCCCATCGAGATGATGTCGCGGACGATCCCGCCGACGCCGGTGGCGGCGCCCTGGAACGGCTCGATGTAGCTCGGGTGGTTGTGGCTCTCGATCTTGAAGGTGACCGCCCAGCCCTCGCCGATGTCGACGACGCCGGCATTCTCGCCCATGCCGACCATGAGGTTCTTGGTCATCTCGGGGCTGACCTTCTGGCCGAACTGCCGCAGCCACACCTTCGAGCTCTTGTAGGAGCAGTGCTCGCTCCACATCACCGAGTACATCGCGAGCTCGCCGCTGGTGGGGCGTCGGCCGAGGATGTCGCGGATGCGCTGGTACTCGTCGCCCTTGAGGCCGAGCGCCGCGTAGGGCTGCTCCTTCTCGGGGGTGTCCACCGCGTGCGAGACAGAGTCGAGGGGGGCGCTCATCCCCTCGATTCTACCGAGCGCGCCTACCGCCCGTGCGCCAGCAGGATCACGGAGGTGACCAGTGCCGCGATCGCCACCAGCAAGAGGATCGTGATGGCGACCCCCGCCGGACGCCCCAGGTTCATCGTCCAACCCAGGCCGAACCGGCGCGGCACGATGAGGGCAGGATCGTCGCGGTTGACGTAGAGCAGGCCGCCCTTCCAGTGATCGTCATCGTCGACGGCGTCCGGGCGCGGGCTGCGCGGATCGCGGACGTTCGCCGGCTGAAGCTGCGCACGGCCGCGGACCACCGCGCTGATGACGACGGCCATCAGGACGACGACCATCCCGATGGCGCAGCCGCCGATCGCCCACGACGTGCCCGGTGCCAGTCGCTGGATCAACTCGATCGCCGAGAGGCCCAGGGCGATGACGAACGACACCCGCGACAGCAGCGTGGTCAGGATCGTGCGTTGCACCTGCGTGCGCAGCGCGGACTGCTCGGCGGTGTCATCGGTCTGGATGCGGGCCGAATAACGCGCGGCGACCACCGACAGCGCCGCCAGCAGCACGACCACCGCTGCGCCGATGATGAGCAGGCCGAACACGCTCCACACCGACTTGGCGGCGAAGCGATCGGCGTGCCCCGAGATGTCGAAATGCACCGGGATCGACGAGGGCAAGCCCGGATAGATCGCAACATCCACGGCCGTCGCGATCGCGAGCACCACAGCGGCCAATGCGGGCCACACGATCGAGGGATGCTGCGGAGCCGGCGAGGTGAGCTGTGCGCTGACTCGCACCGGCACGCCGTCGAACCAGTTCCCCTCGCGCTTGGCACGCAGGATGGTCCGGCGGTTGATCACCAGGATGACGACGGTCAGAACCGCGTACAGGAGCACCGGCAGGATCGTGGCCAGCGGTGTCTGGCCGGTGAGGGCGAGCACCGCCGTGACGATCGCCGTGATCACCCAGGCGATCACCAGCCCCCATCGGAACCGCAGGATGGCGGTGCGGATCACGGCGTCGCCGGCGTGGGCCTGCGGAACCCGAACGCTCAGCGCGAGCCCGGGCGGCCGCAGCGCCACGACCGCGGCGAACAGGATGCCGAACAGCGCAGTGAACACTGGAGCGAAGACGAGGACGAATGCGGTCATGACGAGCTCTTTCTGCGATCGGTGCGCTGCGCCGTGAAGTCGGCGAGCAGGGAATCCGTTGTGGCGCGGATGGCGGCGTCGGGCAGACCGTGCGCGACCGCCTCGGCGAGCAGGGTGCGCAGGCGCTCGGTCCAGTCGGCGGCGAAGCCGGGGGTGGGATCGTCGGCCGGCCCGCGCGCGACGACCGATCCCGAGCGCCGACTGGTGCGGACCAGTCCTTCCTGCCGGAGCAGCTCGTAGCCCTTGCCCACGGTGGCCGAGTTGATGCCGAACTGGCTCGCCAGCTGCCGGACCGACGCCAGGGACTCACCCGGGTGCAGCGTTCCGTCGGCGATGGCGCGCACCACCTGGTCGCGGAGTTGCTGGTAGAGCGGCGACTCCGAGTCCGGGTCGATATCGATGAGCATGCCCCACCTGCCTTATCTGTACTAGTAGTTATAGCACAGATAAGGCAAACTCGCGCAGCCTCTCGGAACCCCGAGCCGCTACCTGACGAGGCGCGCGAGATTCTCGATCTCGTTGGTGCGTCCGTCGACGAGGCGCTGGGTCCAGACGTCGTCGTGCATCGGGTCGATGGTCATGACGACTCGGGTTCCCCCGTCGACGGGTTCGAGGTCGATCGTCGTGTGATGCTCGTACGGCTCGTGGTCGGGCACGAAGTCGATCGTCGAGTCGTAGGCGATCCGGGTGGGCTCGTGCAGCTCGGTGTAGTGCTTGCGCGAGACAGTGCTCAGCGGCATTCCGTACTGCTCCATGAAGGCGATCTGCTCGGGGGCGACCGCGGTCATCGTGTAGACGAGCTCGCCACCCTCAGTCAGGTCGAGCGATTCCACGTCGGTGCGGAAGCCCTCCGGAGCCCACCATTGCTCGATGCCGCTCGCCGTGGTCCAGAGCTCCCAGATCCTTTCCGGGGTGGCCGCGATGGTGCGCTCGATCTTCTCGTTCATGAAACATTCCTTTCGACGAATGTGTGATGTGGGCGACATTACATTCGTTACGACGAATGTGTCAACTAGGATGTCGAGCGTGGACATTCAGAGCGCGCTCGCGGCGGCGGCGGAACCGACGCGCTTTCGCATCCTCAAACTCCTCGCCGAGTCGCCCCGTACTGTCGGGGAGGTCGCGGATGCGGTGGGATCCCTTCAGCCTCAGACCACGAAGCACCTGCAAGCGCTGTCAGCAGCGGGGCTGATCGTCGTCCACCGCCTGGGCCGGCGCCGAGTCGCGGCACTTCTGCGCGAACCGTTCGACGAGCTCAGTCGGTGGTTCGCCGAGCTCGCGGTCGCGCATCCCTCCGAGGCTGCACTTGACGAGTACGTGGCCGCCATCACGGTCGACGAACGGCGGAACGATGACGACCGCACCGTACACATCCGCCGATCGATGGGCGCGGCACCGAACGCCGTGTGGGATGCCTGGACCACGGCCGCGCTGGTGCGTCAATGGTGGGCACCGGAGCATTTCGCCGTGATCGAGTGCACGGTCGAGCCCGTGCCGGGCGGGGCCATGGATGTCTCGCTCGGTGAAGCTGATGGCGCGACGTACCGATCGACGGGGCGCTTTCTCGAACTCGACCGCCCCGCAACCCTGCTGTTCGAGCAATCCCCCCTGGGGCAGGACGGTCACCCGATGTTCAAGGGGAGGTACGCCGCGGTCTTCACGCCCAGCCCGCGCGGAACCGAGTTGGACCTCGGAATCACGCTGAGCGACATCCAGCCAGGAATGTCATCGGTGGTCGCCGGCGTCGAGATCGGGTGGGGTCAGACCCTCGACCGGCTAGCCGCACTCCTGTCGTCATCGCGACCTGGTTTCGACTAGGCGCGGGCCAGTGCCCCCTCGAGCACGCTGGTGAAGAAGGTGAGGCCGTCGGTGCCCGAGCGCATGGCATCCGGCGTATCGGGGCCGAATCCGGGCTCGGTGGCATGCTCCGGATGCGGCATCAGCCCCACCACATTGCCCCCGGCATTGGTCAACCCGGCGATGTCGTCGAGAGACCCGTTCGGGTTCACGTCCAGGTAGCGGAACGCCACCTGCCCCTCGCCCTCGATGCGCTTCAGGGTTTCGGCGTCCACGATGAAACCGCCCTCGGCGTTCTTGAGCGGGATCGTGATCTCTTGGCCGACCTCGAATCCACGAGTCCAGGCGGTCGAGGCGTTCTCGACGCGCAGACGCTGATCGCGGCAGACGAAGTCGCCGTGATTGTTACGGATCAACCCGCCGGGCAGCAGATGCGCCTCGACCAGGATCTGGAAGCCGTTGCAGATGCCCAGCACCGGCATCCCGGAGTTCGCCGCCGAGATGACCTCGCTCATGATCGGCGAGCGCGCGGCGATCGCGCCGCAGCGCAGGTAGTCGCCGTAGCTGAACCCGCCGGGCAGCACGATCGCGTCCACGCCCCGCAGGTCGTGGTCGCCGTGCCAGAGCGCGACGGCCTCGCCGCCGGCCCGTCGCACCGCGCGCTGCGCGTCCCGGTCGTCGAGTGATCCGGGGAAGGTGACGACGCCGATCTTCACGCGGCCGACCCCGCGCCCTCGAGCACCGGCTTCTCGAGCACATAGACCCGCACCACGTCTTCGATCACCGAGTTGCTGAGCATGTCGTCGGCCAGGCGCTGCGCGTCGGCCAGCACGGCCTCGGTCACCTCGCCCTCGACGGTGAGCTCGAAGCGCTTGCCGATCCGCACCGCGCTGAACCCGGTCTTGCCGAGCCGGGCGAGGGCTCCGGCGACGGCCTTGCCGGCCGGGTCGAGCAGTTCGGCCTTGGGCATGACCTCGACGACGATGGTGGGCACGGTCACTCCAGGGGCTCGGCGGTTCGTTGGCCGGATCGGGGGGTGGATGCGTTCAGTCTACGGCGAGCGTGCGGGTCGCCCGGGCGGCGCTCGCGGAGATCAGGCGGGCATTGGGCTCGTCGACAGACTCGATCCAGGCGGCCGCGGCAGCCGGGCTCTTGCCGCTCGACACATGCCGGTCGAGCAGGCGCCGGCGCCGCACCTCGGGGTCGAGGTCGAGGTACCAGGTCTCGTCGAGGAGGTCGGCGACCCCCTCCCAGTGCAGCAGGTAGTTGCCCTCGACATAGACCGTCAGGATGCCCGAGCCGATGGTGATCGCGCCGGCGACCGGTTCCTCGACGGTTCGGTCGAACCCCGGAGCGATCACGGTGCCGTCGGTGCGCAGCTGTCGCAGGACGCGGATGAATCCCGCCACGTCGAAGGTGTCCGGTGCGCCCATCCGCTCCCGGCGCCCCAGCTCGCGCAGCCGCTCCTGCGGCAGGTGGAAGCCGTCCATCGGGAGCACCGCGGCCTGCGCGTCGGCATCGGCGAGACGCTCCGCCAGGGTCGACTTGCCGACTCCGGGCGGCCCGACGATGCCGATCAGTCGTCGGCGCGCGGCGGAGCTGGACGCCGCGGTCATGCCATCGCGCCGGCGATGCCCTCGGCCAGCGCTCGATACCCGGCCGCGTCGGGGTGGAAGCGATCGGATGCGACGGACCGGCCGTCGAATCCCGGAGCCAGGGCGGCCGAATGAGCGCGAGCCACCCGCGCCGCCCGCCGAGTCAGACCGCGGGCGTGACGGCCGAGCGCCCAGCGCAGCGGGTTCGGCAGGGCGGCGAACCGGCCGAACACCGGCGGCGCCACGACGACCAGCCGTGCCTCGGGCGACGCCGTGTGCAGCCGGTCGAGCAGGCGGCCCAGGGCCTGCGAGAACTCGCCGCCCGGGCGGAGCCGCAGTGCGTCGTTCCAGCCGACCAGCACGACCGCCAGATCGAAATGAGCCGCCACGGCCGCCGTCGTGAATTCGGCCAGCACCTCGGCTGCCGTGGCGCCGTTGCGGCCCGCGGCACGCCAGGCTACGCCGACCGAATCGCGAGCCGCGAGCACTCGCCCGAGCTGACCCGGGAGCCCCTCCTCGAGCTTGGCCACTCCCGTTCCCATGGCCGTCGAGTCGCCGACGACCAGCAGGCGCAGAGGTTTCGACATTCGCGATGCGGGATTGCCGATCAGGCCGTCGCGGGGTCCATGCGCCTCCGAGAGCCGCGGGGTGTCGCGCTGCAGGGCACGACCCTGCCGGAGCGCGATCGGTGCGACCAGAAGAGCGGGAAGGCGGCTCACGGCGCGAGTCTAGCGACGGCTCCGCGCGCAACGACGGAGGCCGGGATGGCTCACGGCGCCACCGGAACCGGGTCCGAGAGGGCCATCGACCAGACGGCGATGCCGTGCAGGCCGAGCGACGCCGCCAGCTGCTCGCGCAGCGCGATGGAACGGGCATCGGCCCACCAGAACACCTGACCGTCTGGCAGGGTGGCCGTCCATTCGCCGCGGCCCTGGTCGAAGGTCGGTGTGACGTGCGCAGCCGCGACCAGCCGCCGCGCGCGGATGTCGCCGACCGTGTGCACGCCGTCCGCCGCCCAGCGGTAGCCGTACCCAGCCACTCCGAGGTCGACCTGGCTCGGCTTGGCGCTGACCAGCAGCGCGGCGAGCACCTTGCGCTGCCAGGTCAGTTCGCCGACCGGGCCCGGGTTGGTCGGATTGAACGTGCCGTGCTGGTCATAGCCCATCACCGTGACCGTGTCGAGCGACGTCAGCAGACCCGCGACGTCGTAGCCCAGCCCGAGATAGCTCGACGGCTTGGTAGTCGCCTGCAGTGCGGCATCCAGGTGGATGCCGGGGCCGACATCCGTGCGCAGCGCCGCCGCGAACGCGGTGAGATCGTCGGCGTCGCCGGCGCTCAGCTCCTCGAGGTCGAACATGACCCCGTCGAGACCCGAGTCGGAGACCACCGCGGCCAACGAGGCGGCAGCCGAGTCTCGGTTGGCCTTGGTGGAGAGCATCGACTTCGCCACCTCGTCGCTGAAGCCGACACCGGCCTGGTAGTTGAGCAGCAGCACCTCGGCCTTCTTGCCGAGCTGGTGCGCCAGCTTCACCTGGCGCAGAACCGCGGGGGTCGGCGGCGTCACCGCTGCCCCGCCCGGCGCGATGTCGATTCCCGAGATCGCGACCATGCTGATCGCGGCCCTGCTGGCCTTGAGAACCGGGCCCTCATCCCAGGACGGCTCGAACGCCGTCACCACGGGATGGCTGGGCGGCGCACTGTTCGGCTTGGGCGCGACGGCTCGCCTGGGCAGGTCCTGCGCGCCGGCCGGAGTCGTGCACCCGGCGAGGGTCGCCACGAGGACGACGGCCAGCGCGGCGACCAGCGCTCGACGCAGTGGCCGGGTCACGGCGTCGCAGCCCTCTGCACGCTGATCAGGTTGCCCCAGGGATCGTCGACCTCGACCGAGCGCCCGTCGTCGCGGGTCTCGAGCCCGTAGTGCGCCATCCGCTCGCCCAGGGCTCCGAGATCGTCGGCGGTCGGCACGACGATCTCGACCCTGCCCAGCCCGAGGGTCGCCTGCCGCCGGCCGGCACCGCGGCTGTTCCAGACGTTCATCGCCATGTGGTGGTGGTACTGGCCGGCGCTCACGAACAGGGCCTGGGTGCCGAGCTCGGCCGTCGCGTCCCACCCGAGCCGATCGACGTAGAACTCGCGCGCGGTCGCCACGTCGCCCACCGAGAGGTGCACGTGGCCGACCCGCGCGTCGCCCCATCCGGCCCCCTCGAGTCCGCGCTCGGTGAGGTGCTCCTGCAGAAAGGCGTTCGGGTCGAGGAAGAGGGTCGACATCTCGACCTGGCCGTGCGTCCAGCTCCACGCGCTGCGGTCCCGGTCCCAGTAGAGCTCGACGCCGTTTCCCTCCGGGTCGTCGAAGTAGAACGCCTTGCTCACCAGATGATCGCTCGATCCGGTGAACGATCCCGGCCGCATCCTGGCCACCGAGTAGACGGCGGCGGCCAGCGCGGCCTCACTGTCGAACACGATCGCGGTGTGGAACAGGCCCGCCTCGTGCGGCGCTGCGTGGCGCAGGTCGGGCGTCTCCACCAGGATGACGATCTCCCGGTCGGCGGCCCGGAGCGCGACATCGCCCGGCGCATTCGCTCGCCCGAGCGACACCCGTCCCACCTCCGCCGACAGCACGTCGAGCCCGACCCCGTCGCGGTAGTAGGCCGTCATCGCGTCGAGGTCGGCCACGTTGAGGGTCACCGCGCCCATGGCGGTGTCGGCGGCGAGCTGCGTGATCATGGCGGTCAAGCCTACGGAGGTCGGCTGTTCAGCGCTCGAGAGGTGCCAGAGCCTTCTCGTAGCAGATCGAGAGTTCGGAGTCGGCGTAGTACCCGAAGTTCGGGATGCGGGTGTAGCCCTCGCGCTCATAGAGCCGCATCGCGTCGGGCTGCTGGTCTCCGGTCTCCAGCACCAGGCGAGTCCAGCCCCGTGATCGGACCTCGCCCTCGAGCGCGCTCAGAATGGTCGTCGAGACGCCGGTGCCGCGCCGCTCGGGGACCACGTACATCCGCTTGATCTCGCCGTGCGTCTCGTCGAGGGTGCGGAGCCCGCCGCACCCGACCGCGCGGCCGTCGTCGTCGAAGGCGACCAGGAACACGGTGATGTCGCTCGCTGTGGGCTTCGGCCCCGGCTCGGAGTCGGGCACCCCGTATCGTGCCGAGACCTCGTCCTGCTGCGCGACCCGCAGCGCCGTACCCGCCGGGTCGTCCCACGGCACCGCGCGCACGGCCAGGGTCATGCCGTCAGCCGGTCGATCAAGTCCTGGTAGCGGTCGGCGGTGAGGGCGACGATGTCCGCAGGCAGCTCGGGCGGGGTGCCGGACTTGTCCCAGTGCGCCGTGAGCCAGTCGCGCACGATCTGCTTGTCGAAGCTGTCCAGCCGGTGCGGGCCGCCGGCGGCGTATCCCTCGGCATCCCAGTACCGGCTTGAGTCGCTGGTCAGCACCTCGTCGGCGAGCGTGAGCTCGCCGCTCGCGGGGTCATCCCCGAACTCGAACTTGGTGTCGGCCAGGATGAGGCCGCGCTCGGCGGCTGTCACGGCGGCGGTGGCGTAGATGGCCAGCGCGGCCTCCCGGATCGCCGCGGCGGTGTCGGCGCCGACCAACTCGACGGTGCGATCGAAGCTGATGTTCTCGTCGTGCTGCCCGGCCGGCGCCTTGAAGGCCGGGGTGTAGATCGGCTCGGGAAGCCGGTCGCCGTTGCTCAGCCCGGCCGGCAGCGGGATGCCGCACACGCTCTGCAGCTTCTGATACTCGGCCCAGCCCGACCCGACCAGGTAGCCGCGCACGACCGCCTCGATCGGATGCATGTCGAGCTCGTGCACCAGCATCGCGCGTTCGGCGATCCCCGGAGGCAGGTGCTCGCCGAGCGAGGGGTGGGCGGCGGCGAGATGGTTGCGCATCCCGAGCCGGCCGAACCACCAGAGACTGAGCTGGGTCAGCAGCGCGCCCTTGTTCGGGATGCTCGGCTCGAGCACCCGGTCGAAGGCGCTCACCCGGTCGCTGGCGACCACCAGCACTCGGCCCGGCGCGGCGGGCGAGGTGTAGAGGTCGCGCACCTTGCCGGAGTACACATGCGTCCAGCCGAGAGCCTCGAGTCGGGTGTCCCCGCGGGGGACGCCGCCTGCCTGTTCAATCATCAACTGACTACCCGTTCTGCGATGTCGTGCCGGTAGTGGGATCCCTCGAGCTGGATGCGGCCGAGCGCCTCGTAGACCGCCGAGCGCGCCGCGCGGAAATCGCCCGCTCGCGCGACGACCGAGAGCACGCGTCCGCCCGTGGAGACGAAGCCCCCGCCGTCATCGCCGCCGCTCCGCGCCGTCGCCGCGTGCAGCACGGTCACGCCTTCGACCCGAGAGGCCTCGTCGAGGCCGGTGATCGGGCGCCCGGTGACGGGCGCCTCCGGGTAGCCCTCGCTGGCGAGCACGACGGTCACGGTGGCATCGGGCGAGAAGCGCGGATAGGGCATCCGACCCAGTCCTCCGGTCGCCGCGGCGAGCAGCAGCTCGGAGAGCGGGGTCTCGAGCCGGGGCAGCACGACCTGCGTCTCGGGATCGCCGAAGCGCGCGTTGAACTCGATGACCCGCACGCCGTGCTGGGTCACGATCAGCCCGCAATAGAGGAGCCCGATGAACGGCGTTCCCTCGGCTTCGAGGGCGCGGACGGTCGGCAGCGCCACGGTGTCGAGCACCTCGTCGACGAATGACGCCTCGGAACCCCACCGGTCGCTCAACCAGGGCAGCGGCGAGTAGGCGCCCATGCCGCCGGTGTTCGGACCGGTGTCGCCGTCGCCGACCCGCTTGTAGTCCTGCGCGGGGGCGAGCGGTACGACATCGTGCCCATCGGCGAGGAAGAACAGCGACACCTCCTGGCCGTCGAGGAACTCCTCGACCAGCACATCGCCGTGCTGCAGGTAGTGCTCGGCATGGGTGACTGCGGCCGTGCGGTCGTCGGTGACCAGCACGCCCTTTCCGGCCGCCAGCCCGTCGGCCTTGACGACGTGCGGAGCTCCGAGGGCGTCGAGCGCGGCCTCCACCTCGGCGACCGTCGTGCCGCGGTGAGCCCGCCCGGTCGGCACGTTCGCCGCATCCATGATGCGCTTGGCGAACGACTTGGAGCCCTCCAGCGCGGCGGCCGCCTTGCCCGGGCCGAACACCGGGATGCCGTGGGCCCGGATCGCGTCGGCGACGCCCGCGACCAGCGGCGCCTCGGGCCCGACAACGACCAGGTCGATCCCGTTGTCGGTTGCGTAGCGCGCCACGAGCTTGCCGTTGGAGGCGTCGAGCACCACGGTCTCCACGCCCGGCTCGGCGGCGATGCCGGCATTGCCCGGGGCCGCGATCAGCTCGTGCCCGGCATCCTCGCGCAGCAGCGCCACGATGATCGCGTGCTCCCGGGCGCCGGAACCGAGGACGAGGATTCTCACCCGCCCAGGTTACCGGCGGTAGCGTGACGGGATGGACGGGCGGTCGGCGTGAGCGTGCGGCGCAGGATCGCGGCCGACGCAGGGGCCGCCGCCGTCGAGGCCGCGCTCGGCGGAGCCGACGATCGAGACACCACCGCGCTCGCGGTGCGGTACCTGCTCGAGGTGCTCGCCTCGGATTTCGAGGGCCACACGGTGGAGGTGCGGGTTCCGCCGTGGGGAGCGGTCCAGGCCATCGAAGGGCCGCGGCACACCCGCGGGACCCCGCCCAACGTGATCGAGACGGACGCGTCCACCTGGATCGCCCTCGCCACCGGCTCACTGCTGTGGGCGGATGCGCTTGCGCAGGCGCGCGCCTCGGCATCCGGCCAGCGGGCCGACCTGAGCGAGGTGCTGCCGCTCGCGTGGCGCACAATGGACCAGTGACCGACTCGCAACCAGACCGCGATGCCCTCACCCAGGTGCGGGTGCGACGCGCGCCGCGGCTGCCGGTGTTCCTGGTGCTGGGTGCGATCGTCGGTGCGATCGGCACCCTCATCGTCACGGCGACCGTCGGACAGGTGGATGCCAGGGTCGGCTTCGGCGCGACCTTCGGCTACTTCTGCCTCTACGGCGTGCCCGCGGGCATCGTGGTCGGCGCGGTGGTCGGCCTGGCGCTCGACCGGCGCTCGCAGCGCCGATCCCGCATCGTCACGGCAGAGCACGAGCGGGTCGAGTCGCCGACGCCTGAGTAGCGACCGCATTCGCAACGCCCTCGCGAAGGCGCAAGGCCCTCAGCTCAGCTGATTCGCCTCGACCCACGCCAGGTACTCCGGCGTGACGGTGCCGGTGACGTAGTCGCCGGTGAAGCAGCTCATCTCGAGGCTCTCAATGGGTGAACCCTCGAGGATCGCCGACTGCATGTCGGCGACCTCCTGGTAGATCAGGTAGTCGGCGCCGAGCTCGGTTGCGATTTCGGGGATCTTGCGGCCCGAGGCGACCAGCTCTTTGCGGCTCGGCATGTTGATCCCGTAGACGTGCGGGTAGCGCACCGGCGGAGCCGCCGAGGTGAAGGTGACGCTGTTCGCGCCGGCCTGGCGCGCCATGTCGATGATCTCGCGCGAGGTGGTGCCACGCACGATCGAGTCGTCGACGATGAGCACGTTCTTGCCGCGGAACTCGGAGCTCATCGCGTTCAGCTTCTGCTTGACGCTCTTGGTGCGCTGCTCCTGGCCGGGCATGATGAACGTCCGGCCGACGTAGCGGTTCTTGTAGAAGCCCTCGCGGTACTCGATTCCGAGTTTCTGCGCGACCTGCATGGCCGCCGGCCTCGACGAATCCGGGATCGGCATGACCACGTCGATGGCTCCGCTCGGCGTGTACTTGGCGATGGTGTCGGCCAGGCGATCGCCGAGCCGCAGCCGGGCCTCGTACACCGAGATCCCGTTCATCACCGAGTCGGGGCGGGCCAGGTAGACGTACTCGAACGAGCAGGGGATCAGCACGGGGTTCTTGGCGCACTGGCGCGAGAACATCTCGCCGCCGCGGGTGATGAAGATCGCCTCGCCGGGCGCGACATCCCGCACCACTTCGTAGCCGCCGCTCTCGAGTACGAGGGATTCGCTGGCCACGACCCACTCGGTGCCGACCAGGCCGCTGGTGCGCTTGCCGAGGATCAGGGGCCGGATGCCGAAGGGGTCGCGGAAGGCGAGCAGGCCATGACCCGCGATGAGCGCGATCGCGGCGTACGAGCCCTCGACGCGCTCGTGCAGCCGCTCGATGGCGTCGAACACCTGGTCAGGATCGAGATCCGTGCCGCGCACCTGCTCCTGCAGCTCGTGCGCGAGCACGTTCACCAGCAGCTCCGTATCGGAGTTCGTGTTGAGGTGCCGACGGTCGATGTGGAACAGCTCTTCGGTGAGCTCGCGCGTGTTGGTCAGGTTGCCGTTGTGCACGAGCACGATGCCGTATGGGGCGTTGACGTAGAACGGCTGCGCCTCTTGCTCCTTGTTGGCGTCGCCGCGGGTGGCGTAGCGCACGTGGCCGAGCCCCATGGTGCCGAGCAGGCTGCGCATGTCGCGCGTGCGGTACGCCTCGCGTACCTGGCCCTTGGCCTTCTGCATGTGGATGATGCTGCCGTCGGACGTGGCGATCCCGGTCGAGTCCTGCCCGCGGTGCTGCAGAAGAGCGAGCGCGTCGTAGACCTGCTGATTGACCGGACTCGAGGAGACGATGCCGACGATGCCGCACATGGGGCTGGTGGCTCCCGGAATGGAAGATGGGGCGCACTCGACCGAGTACGCCCCATCTTTTCACACGCTCGCCGCCGCCGCTGCGGCGAGTCCGCTTCAGGGCACGAGCGTGGTCGCGCCCTTCCGCTGGTTACACCTAGTGCGCGGCCACCGGCTCCGGGACGGGGGTGGATGCGGTCACCGGGGCCGTGGAGTTGGTGAGCGACAGCCCGTGCCCGCGGCGGCGGAACAGCAGGGCCGCGATGATCAGCCCGCCCGCGAAGAACGCCGCGCAGAGCGCGAACGCCGTCGTGTAGCCGTGCACGGCCGCCTCGGCGACGATCGTCGCGCTCGGCGGCAGATGCGACGAGACGAAGCTGGTCGCCGCCGATGCCGCGAGCGTGTTGAGCAACGCCGTGCTGATCGACCCGCCGACCTGCTGGCTGGTGTTCGTCATCGCCGAGGCGACACCCGCGAACTGACGGTCGACACCGAGGGTGGCGGATTGCATCGACGCGGGCATGATCGTGCCCATCGCCGCGCCCAGGATCAGCAGGGCAGGCAGCACGTGGCCGGCGTAGCTGCTGTTCACCTCGAGCTGTGTGAGCACCAGCATCCCGATGACGCCGAAGCCCATCCCGATCGGCACGAGGACCTTCGGTCCGAACCTAGGCACGAAGATGTTGGTCCCCAGCTGGGCGAACAGCACCAGGGTGGCGACCATCGGCAGCAGCGCCAGCCCGGTGTTGATCGGCGTGAACTTCAGCGTGGTCTGGATGTAATAGGTCAGGAACAGGAAGATGCCGAACATGCTCGCCCCGGCGATCAGGATCGACAGATAGGCGGCGGCCCGGTTGCGGTCGAGCACCACCGACAGCGGCAGCAGCGGGTGTGCTGCCCGGCGCTGCCAGACCACGAACGCGATGAGCAGCAGGCCCGAGGCGATCAGCATGCCCCAGGTGAGCGGGGCGCTCCAGCTGTCGGTCTCGGCGTTCGAGAATCCGTAGACCAGGGCGAACAAGCCACCCGAGACGAGCAGGGTTCCCGGAATGTCGAGCTTCGGGCGCGGTCCGCTGCGTGCGATGGTCGGCACCAGGAAGATCGCCGCGACGATCGCGACGATCGCGATGACCACGTTGATGTAGAGGTTCCAGCGCCACCCGACATCCTGGGTCAGGTAGCCGCCCAGCAGCAGGCCGATGGCGCCGCCGCCGCCGGCCAGGGCTCCGAAGATGCCGAACGCGCGTGCACGCTCGCGCGGCACCGTGAACGTCGTCGTGAGCACGGCGAGCGCGGTCGGGGCGAGCAGCGCGCCGAAGGCGCCCTGCAGAGCCCGCGCGGCCACCAGCAGACCGAAGGAATCGGCCGCACCGCCCAGGGCTGAGGCGAGCGCGAAGCCGACCAAGCCGATCATGAACGCGCGTTTGCGCCCGATCAGATCGGAGAGGCGGCCACCCAGTAGCAGCAGACTGCCGAAGGCGAGCGAGTATGCGGTGATGACCCACTGGCGGTCCCCGGTGCTGAAGCCGAGGTCCGCCTGAGCGGTGGGGAGTGCGATGTTCACGACCGTGGCATCGAGCACGACCATGAGCTGGGCGAGCGCGACGACGGCGAGTGTCCACCAGCGACGGGATGAAGGAGCGGCGACCGATGCGCCTGCGAGATTCGAAGACATGACGACGACTATATACGGTACTGTTGAGTTTCGGAACCCCTGAGTTTCAGAACATCCGAGTTTCAGAACCGGCGGGTTTCAGAACCGCAGCGTATCATCGACCCACGACAGGGAAAGGAAGTGAGCCGCAATGGCGCAGCTCGACACCGCCCCCCGGCCGACCGCCGTGCCGGGCACGGCGAAGTTGGGGCGCAAGCGCGACCTGACGCGCGATCCCGAGATCCTGGATGCGACGCTCGACGTCCTGGCCGAGACCGGGTACGACGGTATGACGATCGACATGGTCGCGGCCCGGGCCAAGGCAGGCAAGGCGACCGTGTACCGGCGCTGGGCGTCGAAGGGCGAACTGGTGATCGACGCCGTCGCCTGCATGAAGAGCGCCGACATCGACTTCGACGCGCTGCCCGACACGGGGACCCTCCGCGGCGACCTGGTGGCCATGATCAAGCCGCACTCGATCGAAGACGGCGCCAAGAAGCTGCAGGTGATGGCCGGCCTGGTCTCGATGCTCTCCAAGCATCCCGAACTGGTGGATGCCGTGCGCGAGGCCGTCACCGAGCCCCGCGTGCGCGTGAATCGGATCTTCCTGGGGCGTGCCATCGAGCGCGGCGAGATCCCCGCCGACGTCGACGTCGATCTGCTGGCGCAGGTGGGTGGCGCGATGGCCACCCACCGCACGCTGATCCTGCGCAAGCCGGTCGATCGCGCCTTCGTCCTCTCGGTCATCGACGGGGTGATCCTGCCGGCCTGCGGCATCCGGCCCGCTGCGCCGCCCCGGTAGCCTGGAGCCGTGACGACCGGCCACCCAGCATCGCCCGAGCCCGCAGCGCCGAATCCCGCCGCGCCGAACCCGTATGCCGAGGCCGGCGTCGACACGGCGGCGGGTGACTTGGCCGTCGAGCTCATGAAGTCGGCGGTGGCCAGGACGCACGGCCCCGAGGTTCTCGGCGGAGTCGGCGGGTTCGCCGGACTGTTCGATGTGTCGTTCCTGAAGAACTACCGCCGGCCGCTGCTGGCGACCAGCACCGACGGTGTCGGAACCAAGGTCGCGATCGCCCAAGCGCTCGACAAGCACGACACCATCGGACAGGACCTGGTGGGCATGGTGGTCGACGACATCGTCGTCGTGGGGGCGAAGCCGCTGTTCATGACCGACTACATCGCCTGCGGCCGGGTCGTCCCCGAGCGCATCGCCGATATCGTGGCGGGCATCGCCCGAGCCTGCGCCGAAACGCGCACCGCACTGGTGGGCGGCGAGACCGCCGAGCACCCCGGATTGCTCGGCCCGGACGACTACGACGTGGCCGGCGCAGCCGTGGGGGCCGTCGAGTCGGATGCCGTGCTGGGCGCCGACCGGGTGGCTGACGGCGACGTGATCATCGCGCTCGGATCGAGCGGATTGCACAGCAACGGCTACTCGCTGGTGCGGCACATCCTGGCCCAGCGCGGGATCGGATACACCGACCACTCGGCCGAGCTGGGCGGCGTGGTCGGCGACGTGCTGCTGGAGCCGACGCGCCTCTACACGGCTCCGCTCCTGCGGGTGCTGGCTGATCCCGCTACCGGCACCGGCGTGCATGCCATCAGCCACGTGACCGGCGGCGGGATCGCCGCCAACCTGGCGCGCGTGCTGCCGCTGGGCTCGTGGGCCGAGGTGGAGCGCACTACCTGGTCGCCGCCCCCGGTGTTCCGCGTGCTGAGCGATGTGGCCGGCTCGACGCTCGAGAGCGCGGAGGGCACCTGGAACCTCGGCATCGGGATGCTCGTGGTCGCGACCGAGCGCGCGTCCGAAGCGATCATCAGCAAGCTGGCGACCGACGGCATCCCGGCCTGGATCAGCGGCAGGGTGACGATCGGCGCCCACGACCTCACGGGCTTCGAGCAGGGCGCGAAGGGCGTGAACGGTGGAGCGGTCAGGCTAGTCGGGCGTTACGCCGACTGATTCGGCTGCGACTCACCTGGCGAGGGCAGCGAGCCGTTCGACGAGACGGATTACGCGCTCTTCGACTCGTTCTGGTCGAGCTCGTCGTCTTCGTCGTCTGCCGCGTAGCCCGCGTACTCCGGCCACTTCTCGAGGTCTTCTTCGAGCCGCGGGTCGCCGGGCTGACCGTGGCTGAGTTCCTGCTGCAATGCCCCGTAGTTGGTGTCAGGGGAGAAGTACTTCAGGTCGCGTGCGACCTTGGTGTGCTTCGCTTTTTGACGGCCGCGCCCCATGCGTGACCCCCTCATAATCAGGATGCGGAACAGGTGAAAGACTGCGCGGAAGTCTATCACGCGGGCCGCATCTCAACCCCGGCTCCTCCCCCACGCAGGCGCCCGGGGCCCGGCCGGGTCGACTGGTCGCCGACCCCAGTAACGTAATGGGGTGACCGAGCGCACCACCGATACGTCCGTGGTCGTGATCGGCGCAGGACAGGCGGGGCTGTCGGTCGCGTACTACCTGCGTCGCTTGGGACTGGATCCGGGCAATGAGTTCGTGCTGCTCGATCGCGGTCCGGGCACGGGCGGCGCCTGGCAGTTCCGCTGGGAGGCTCTGCGGCTGGGCTATGCGCACCGGGTCAACGATCTGCCCGGCATGGAGGAGCTCGGCGTCAGCTTCGACACCGCCGATCGCCAGGCGCCCGCGAAGGACGTGGTCTCGGACTTCTACCGGCGCTACGAAGACCATTACGAGTTGCAGGTGGTGCGGCCGGCGAACGTGACACGTGTGGATCCCACCCCCGATGGATTCCTGGTGCATTTCGACGGCGAGTACGGGCCTCGCGAGGTGTCGACCCGGGTACTGGTGAACGCGACCGGGACCTGGGGGTCGCCGTTCGTCCCGTGGTATCCGGGCATGAACGAGTTCGCCGGCCGGCACCTGCACACGGTGGACTACAACGACGCCGCCGAGTTCGCCGATCAGGACGTGGTCGTCGTCGGCGGTGGCACCAGCGCGATCGGCTTCCTGATGGAGCTGGAGAACGCGACCAAGTCGCTCACCTGGGTGGCGCGCAGGCCGATCGAGTTCCTCGAGGATCAGGAGCTCAACATCGAGGCGGGCGTCAACGCGGTCGCCCTTCAGGATGCGGCGGCCCGCGCGGGCCGCGCGCTGCCCAGCATCGTCTCGACGACCGGGGTGCCCCGCTCCCGCCGGATCCAAGCGGCTATCGACCGCGGCCTGCTGCGCGCGCTGCCGATGTTCAGCTCGATCGAGCGGGATGGCGTCCGCTGGCCGGACGGGCGCTTCCAACACGCCGACGCGATCATCTGGTCGACCGGGTTCCGGCCGGAGCTGCGCCACCTGGCGCCGCTCAAGCTGCGCGAGAAGGAGGGCGGCATCGGGGTCGGCGGCGGAGCCGCGTGGCGCAACTCGCGGGTGTTCTTCGCCGGGTACGGGCCCACGGCATCCACGGTCGGCGCGAACCGGGCGGGCCGCACCATCGCGCGCCAGGTCGTCGCGACCCTCAGCTCCCTCGAGCAGCAGTAGCCGGCAGAGCGCTTGGCATGTCAACCTCGCCGGCTTCGGCGCGCGTTGAAGGGATATGAACGCACTCCCGCACCTGCTGGCGACCGGGCAGCCCGGTCTGCTCCTGCTCTCGGCGCTCGCCGCGGTGGTCGGCGTCGCCCTGTCGGTGGCCGCCGTGCGGCTCCGTCCCCGGCGCCACTCGCGACCGACTAGCTGACTCCGCCCGCCACCACGAAGCCGAGCACCGCGGCGGCGATGCCGAGGACCAGGTTCGCGCCAACCGTGGCCGCGACGATTCCCCAGCGCCGCGCGATCGCCAGTTGCACCGTCTCGACGCTGAAGGTGCTGAACGTGGTGAGGCCGCCCGCGAAGCCGCCCACCGCAATCAGTTGGATGTCAGCTCCCACCGCGCCGGTGGTCACCAGGCCGAGGACCAGTCCGCCGACGAACGAGCCCACCGTGTTGACGGTGAGCACCGCCCACGGCAGCTCGTCGTTGAGCCGCGCGAACAACCGGGTGGTGCCGTAGCGCAGGAGTGCCCCCAGTGCGCCCGCCAGGAGCGCGACCACCACCACGACGGCGCTCATTCGTCGACCCCGATCGGCGGGTCGACCGGCGCCCGGACTCCGAGGCGGATCCCGAGCAGCGCCGCCGCGAAACCGAGAATCAGGGTGGCGACGAGGTAGCCGACGGCGAGCAGCGTCATCCCGGCAGCCGTGAGGGACAGGAGGGCGACCACCAGGGCGGAGAAGGTGGTGAATGATCCGAGCAGACCGGTACCCAGGCCTGCGCGCAGCCAGGCCGGCGCCGACGGCCACACCCGCGCGACCAGGAATCCGAGCGCCAGCGACCCGGCCACGTTGATCAGCAGCGTCGCCCACGGGAACGCGTTGTCGGGCACGATCAGCTGGTCGAGGGCCAGGCGAAGGCCAGTGCCCAGGATGCCGCCGAGGACGACCGCGACCAGCGTCATCCCTGCTTGGTCGGCTTCGCGCTCGGACTCGGGGTGGTGGCCGACTTGCCCGCCACCGCCCCGACCTTCTCCTTGGCTGGGGCGGTCGTGCTCCGTGTCGCCGTGCGGGCGGCACCGCCGGTGCGCGCCAGGCGCGCAGCTTCGCGCGCGGCCTCGCGGGCGGCCTTGATATCAGCAGGAGGCATGGCGCGGCGTTCGACGGGTCGGCGCGGCTCGCCTCGGCGATCCTGCCCAGGGAGCGGCCTCGAGCGGCGCCCGTAGATCAGGTCGGACGAGTCGAGAAGCCACGGCACGAGCACGATCATCACCCCGTGCACGAGCATCAGCTTGTGGCGGATGCGCCGTGCCTTGTGGTTGTGGAGCAGGTACTCCCACCAGTGGCCCACGATGAACTGCGGCGTGTACACCGTGACGACCTCGGAGCCGTTGTTGATGCGGCAGGCCTTGATGTACTTGATGAGCGGCACGCTGATATCGCGGTATGGCGAGTCGAGCACGCGCAGCGGGATCTTGATGTTGTGCTCGCGCCACTGCCGCTCGAGTTCTTCGGTGGCGGCATCATCGATCGAGACGTGGATGGCCTCGATGGTCTTGTGCCGGGCCGCAATGGCGTAGTCGAGCGCCTTCAGTACCGGCTTGTTCAGCTTGCCGACGAGCACGACCGCGTGATCGCCATCAGCCCCGAAGCGCGTCGTGGTGTCGGCCTCGATCTCTTTGTCGACATCGCGGTAGTACCGGTTCACGCCGAGCATCAGCGTGAACAGGATCGGCATGATGATGAAGACGATGTACGCGCCGTGCGTGAACTTGGTGATGGTCACGATGACCAGCACCGAGAACGTCATGAACGCACCGAAGCTGTTCACCACCAGGTAGGTGCGCACCTGCCCCCGTCTGAGCTCGCCCGTGCCCTCACGGAGCAGCCGCACCCAGTGCCGGATCATGCCCGTCTGGCCGAGAGTGAAGGAGACGAAGACGCCGATGATGTACAGCTGGATCAGCGAGGTGACGTCGGCCCGGAAGACGACGAGGATCACCACCGCCGTCGCCGCCAGGGCGAGCACGCCGTTCGAGTAGATGAGCCGGTCGCCGCGAGTCGCCAGCGACTTCGGTGCGTAGCGGTCGGTCGCGAGCACGGAGCCGAGCAGCGGGAATCCGTTGAACGCCGTGTTCGCGGCGAGCAGCAGCACCAGAGCGGTTGCGGCCTGGATGACGAAGAACGGCACCGTGTTCGCGCCGAATACCGCGGTGGCGATCTGCGCGATCACGCTGATCTGCGGAGCGGTGGAGCAGTTCTTGAATCCGACCAGGTCGCAGGTGTTCTCGACGTAGTGGACGCCCGAGATCAGGGCGACCGTGATGAGACCGGAGAACAGGATGATCGCGATGCCGCCCATCGCGACCAGCGTCTTCTGGGCGTTCTGGATCTTCGGGCGGCGGAAGGCCTGGACGCCGTTGCTGATCGCTTCGACGCCGGTGAGGGCGGAGCATCCACTCGAGAATGCGCGCAGCAGGAGGAGCACGACCGCGGCCTGGGCGATCGACTGCCCCTTGATCGCGAAGTGAGCCGTCTCGGCCACCGGCGCATGTCCGGTCGCGGTCTGGAACAGGGCGACCCCGATCATGATCGCGATGCTGCCGATGAAGAGATAGGTGGGCACGGCGAATGCCTTGCTCGACTCTCGGACGCCGCGCAGGTTGACGGCCGCCAGGATGATGACGAACACGACGGCCATCTCGACGCGGACGCCGTTGAGGACCGGCAACGCCGAGATGATGTTGTCGACGCCCGAGGCGACCGAGACGGCGACTGTCATGATGTAGTCGACCAGCAGGGCCGACGCGACGACGAGTCCGGCTTTCTCGCCGAGGTTCTTGCGCGCGACCTCGTAGTCACCGCCGCCGCTCGGGTATGCCTTGATCAGCAAGCGGTACGAACTGACGACGACGATGAGCAGCAGCACGACCGCGCCGGCGACCCACGGCGCGAAGGCGAGGAACGAGAGCCCGCCGATGAACAGGATGAGCAGCAGCTCCTGCGGCGCGTAGGCCACGGAGCTGAGCGGGTCGCTCGCGAAGATGGGAAGCGCCAAGTGCTTGGGCAGGAGTTGGCCCTCGAGCTTGTCGGAGGGCAGTGGGTCTCCGAGCAGCCAGCGCTTGGGCGACCGGGCCTCTTCGGGAGACCGGGTGTCGTCAGTCACGAGGGGTCAGCGTACACCGCCGGATCAGCCCGCGCATTTCCCACGCGCCTGTGCCCAACCTCGGGATTTCGGCCGTGTCGACCGGTCGGCCGTCAGCCGCGGATCGCCGCCGTGATCTCGCGGCGAAGGGTCGCGAGCCCCGTCGTGAGCATCCCCACGATCGAGTGATCGAGACGCCCCTGAGCGGCCTGCGCGCGCAGATCGGAGCGCACCTGCTGGCGGAACTCGTTGATCGCCGCCTCGGCGTCGCGCAGCGCCATCCTGGCCTGGACGCGCGGGTCGTCGCCCCAGTCCGTCGGCCGCGTCTCAGGCCGCTCGCGCTGACCGGGATCGCGAGCCTCGGAGCGGGCGTCTCGCGCCGCAGCGGCCAGATCCGCGCGCAGCGTCTTCATCGCGTCATTCACCGAGTGGCGCACCTCGTCGGCGAGCCGGCGCACCGAATCGCTGAGCTCGTCCTCGATGCCGTTCAGCTCGGAGCCTCGCTCCGCCAGTTCGGCCCGGCCGGCGACCGTGATGGCGTAGACCGTCTTGCGGCCGTCCGACTCCTTGGTCACCAGACCGTCCTCCTCGAGCTTGCCCAGCCGCGGGTAGATCGTGCCGGCACTGGGAACGTAGGTGCCCCCGAAGCGGTCGCTCAGCGCCTGGATGAGCTCGTAGCCGTGCATCGGCCGCTCGTCCAGCAGGCTCAGCAGGTACAGCCGCAGATGGCCATGGGCGAAGACCGGCGGAGTCATGCGGTCGTCGTCTCGGCGGCCTTGCGCTCGGTGTGCAGCACGCTGACATGACCGGTGACGGTGTTGGCGCGGAAGTCCAGCCAGCGGCCGTCGAGCGCGCCGTACTTGCCGGTGTAGCGGCCGCGCACTCCACTGATCTCGGAGTCGTCCAGTTGCAGCCGGCCACTCACGGTGTTGATGGTGTACGACACCGGCACATCGGCATCGAGGCGGGTGGCGATGTTGCCGCTGACGGTGCTGAGGCGCAGTTCATCCGGGATGCCGGTGATGTCGAGGAACATGTCGCCGGTCACGACCTCGGCCGTCATCCCCTGGAGCTCGCCAGAAGCCGTGATGTCGCCGTTCACCGAGTGCACCGCGAGGCGGCCGACGTGGTTGCGCACCGAGATCTCGCCGCTGACCGAATTGATCTGGATGTCGCCGCGCATGCCGTCGATGACCAGATCGCCGTTCACGGTGCTGATCGAGGCGTTGTCGTGGATGCCGCTGACCAGTGCCTCGGCATTCACCACGCCGAACTTCAGGCTCACGTCGCGGGGCACCATGATGCTGACATCCGCACGCGCATTCCCACGAAACGACTTGAAGACATCTAGCCAGTTGTCCCAGTTCAGCTGGGGGTGGTCGACCTCGAGGGTGTCCCCGTCGACGGCGACCTTCAGGTCGCGTCCGCTCACCGAGTGCACCTCGACGCGCACGCCGGGTTCGTCGTGGCCGACGATGTCGACCTGCCCGCTGATCAGACTGACCTTGAGCCTGCGCACGTTCTCGACGTCGATGGTCTTGGGGCCGTCGACGAGCCACTTCTCCTGAGCCACGGTGGGCTCC
>Ga0068858_100000516_pt1 | contig 40531 bp, 32 predicted proteins | sample KBSSwiS12_FD_66589 | JGI IMG/M metagenome (GOLD analysis project Ga0068858, IMG submission 66589) | Switchgrass rhizosphere microbial communities from Kellogg Biological Station, Michigan, USA - KBS Switchgrass S1-2 | ecosystem: Host-associated > Plants > Roots > Rhizosphere > Soil ... | reverse complement strand
AAATACGAGCAGGGCACGCCCTTCGAGCGCCCCGACGAATTTGCCGGACGCAAGATCGAGGATCTCAAGGGCGACGAACTGAAAGATATTCTCCAGGAGCGACAGGATCGCGCCCTGTTGAGCATCACGCTGGCGGGTGGCGACCCGGCGGGAAATCTGGGCGGGCCCCTCTGGTGGCAGGACCAGTTCGAGGTCAACAAAGGCAGCCGTCCCTGGTTCGTAACCGATCCCAGCGACGGCAAGATTCCGCCGATGACGCCGCAGGCGCAACAGCGCATCGCTTCACGTGCGGCAGCGGCGCGGGCAAACAGAAATGGCGGCGCCGACTCATACACCGATCGCAGCCTGTACGATCGGTGCATCACCCGCGGCCTTCCGGGATCGATGATGCCGGCGATCTACGGCGATTCGTACGACATCGTGCAAGGGCAAGGCTATGTCGCAATCCGCTACGAGATGGTGCACGAGACGCGTGTGATTCCGCTCGACGGGCGGGCCCACGTGGGCAGCACGCTTCGCAGCCACATGGGCGACGCGCGCGGCCATTGGGAAGGCAATACCCTGGTCGTGGAGACGACGAACTTCAGAGACGAGAGCGTGTATCGAAACGGCAATCCGGCGACGATGAAACTCGTCGAGCGCTTCACGCGCGTTGCGCCGGACAAAGTCGATTGGCGCGTGACGGTGGACGATCCCTCCACGTGGTCGAGGCCCTGGACATTCGCCATGCCGCTGACCATGAACGACAGCGAGCGGATCATGGAGTACGCGTGCCACGAGGGGAACCGCGCGATGGAGAACATCCTCAGCGGCGCACGCGCCGAGGAAGAGGCGGTTCGAAAAGGGCTCAAGACCTCGACGACTGCCGTCCCGACTGCCGCCGAGGGCGAACGGTAGAACAATTCTTTGTCTACGTACGCCACCGTGCGTTCGGTAACGCGTCTCGTCGTGTGAGGCGTAGTGTCCGCTGGTCAAGCGGACCGTGCTCACGGATACAGGCGATAGAGCATCCGCGGATACGGGATGGTTTCGCGAACGTGCTCCAGGCCGCAGATCCAGGCGACCGCGCGTTCGATGCCCATCCCGAAGCCGCCGTGCGGGACGCTCCCATACCGTCGCAGGTCGACGTACCAGTCGAACGCTTCCTTAGGCAATTCGTGCTCCTCGATCCGCTTCAGCAGAAGATCGAGATCGTCGAGACGCTGGCCGCCACCGATGATTTCTCCGTAGCCTTCCGGCGCCAGCACATCGACGCCGAGCGCCAGTTCCGGCCGCTCGGGATCGGGCTTCATGTAGAACGCCTTGATTGTTGACGGGAACCGGTGCACCATCACCGGCCGGTCGAAGCTCTCCGAAACCGCCGTTTCGTCGGGCCCGCCGAAGTCGCCGCCCCATTCGAACGGCATGCCTTTGTCCTGCAGAATCTTCACCGCATCGTCATAGGAAATCCGCGGGAACGGCGCCTGCACCCGTTCGAGCTTTGTGACGTCGCGCTCGAGGATCTGCAGCTCGCGTTTGCGTTTGTCGAGCGCCCGCCCGACGATGGAGACGAGGAGCCCTTCGGCGAGCGCCATCACATCGTTCAGGTCGGCGTACGCCATTTCAGGCTCCACCATCCAGAACTCCGTCAGGTGGCGCCGCGTTTTCGATTTCTCCGCGCGGAACGTCGGTCCAAAGCAGTACACGCGGCCGAGCGCCATGGCGTTCGCCTCGTTATAGAGCTGGCCGCTCTGCGTGAGATATGCGGTCGTTTCTTCGAAATACTGCGCGGGGAAGAGCGTCGTCGTGCCCTCGCAGGCGGCGGGGGTGAAGATCGGCGTGTCGGCCAGGATGAACCCGCGCGTGTTGAAGAAGTCGCGCACCGCGTTGATGATTTCGTGTCGCACGCGCAGGATCGCCTGCTGGCGTTCGCTGCGGATCCACAGGTGGCGGCGATCGAGCAGATAGTCGACTCCGTGTTCCTTCGGTGTGATCGGGTAGTCATGTGAGGCGCCGACAACCTCGATCTGCCGGACGTCGATCTCGTAGCCGCTCGGCGCGCGCGTGTCCGCCCGCACCGTGCCGGTGACGATGAGGGATGTTTCCTGCGACAGGTGCGCCGCGACGTTGAACATCTCGTCGCCCACGGCGGCTTTCGACATCACCGCCTGGATGAATCCGCTCCCGTCGCGCACGATGAGGAAATGAATCTTGCCGCTCGATCGGCGATTGTGCAGCCACCCCTTCAGCGTGACTTCTTCGCCCTCGTGCGCCCCGATGTCTTCGATGTAAACGTGCATAGCCCCTCAAAGATAGTCACGATCAATCGGCGAGTAAGCGCTCCAGCCGCTGACGGGCTTTCTGGGCCTTCGCGAGCGTCCCCTTGGGTGGTCCGTGGGCGGCGATCTCGAAGACCAGCGTCTGGTCGTAGCCGATCTTCTGGACCGCGGTCATCGCCGCGGCCCAGTCGATCGACCCTTCGAATGGCACCAGATGATCATCGACGCGGCCGTGGTTGTCGTGTACGTGCGTCGTGATCACATGGCCAGACACCGTTTCGATCGCGTCGAGGAGATCGCCGTCCATGTGCGCGTGCCCGAAATCGAGGCAGACGCCGACGTCGTCGGACTCGAGATCTTCTTCGATGAAATGCACGAGCGATCCGGCGCGCGACAGTTCGTTGGGGATCACCTCCACGGCGACGCGTACGCCCAACGGCGGAGCGAGCCGCTGCAGTTCGTCGATGCTGCGTCGCGCCGCGTCGCGGCTGTTGTCGTCGGGTGATGCCGATTGTGTGCGAGGCAAGCCCAGGTGCACGACGAGCACCTTCAGCGGAATCCTGCGCGCGATGTACAGCGCCTGCTCCGACTCGGCGACCGCCTTTGCCCGCGACTCGGGCCCGGTGCTGGCCACCGTCAAGGCCGGTCCCCATCGGCCGCCGACGAAGCTGTCGGTAATCGGGGCGTGCACGCCGTGCAGTTCGAGACCGGCGTCCGCGAGCCATTGCTGCAAATCCGCGACAGCGGATGGATTGTGATAGTCGAAGTGGGTGCGCGTGGCGAAGAGCTCGATCGATTCGAAGCCGTGTCCAGCGATGTCGAGCAGATGCTCGCGGCTCAACCTGTGACCGTGGTACAGGTGGGTGGACATGCCGAATCGCCTTTTCGCCAAGGCCACATTCTAAGCCGAAGGCGGCGCGCGGGTTTCCCTACCGCAGCTCCTCGATGTGCTCGGCCAGCAACTCGCGCAGCCGTCCGAAGCGGGGATACCTTTCGAAATTGGTGCGGGCGTACTGCAGCGTGCGAGGAATGTACTGGATGTAGACAGGATTGTGCCGGCTGATGGTCTGGAAGCCGAAGGTGCCGAGGGCTTTCAGGTTGCGCTGCAGGGCCATGAGATCGAAGCGGCGCCGGAACTCCGCGGAGGAGGCCGCGGGCACGCCCTTCAACGCCAGAAAATACGCCACCAGCTCTTCGACCTTGCGCTCCTCCAGATCGACGTACGAATCTCGCAGCAGCGACGCGAGATCGTAGGTGTCCGGGCCCATGCGAGCGTCCTGGAAGTCGATGATGTACAGACTGCCCGCGTGCAGCATCAGGTTGCGGCTGTGATAGTCGCGATGGCAGAGGACCCGCGGTTCGGCGGCCAGCTCGTTCGCGATGACGGCGAATTCCTCGCCGAGGGCCGCGCGCTCGGACGAGGAGAGCGAAGCGCCGCGGTAGCCCTCGACCAGATGCTTCAGGAAGAATTCGAGCTCCCAGGTGAGCTTTTCCTCGTCGAACACCACACCGTAAGGCACGAAGCCGTTGGGAGCGATTTCGGCCCCCCGGCGCTGCAGCCGCTCGAGAAACTCTACCGCCTGTCGGTACAGCGCCGCATGTTCGGTGGGCGTGGCCGCACCCAGGTGGGCCTGCAGCGTGACGTCGCCGAGATCATCGAGCGCGAGAATCCCGAGCGGATCGGAGTGCCCGAGCACTCGCGGCACCGGAAGGGGCATCTGCTCCAGCAGTTCGGCGACGTTTGCAAACGGCAGCGAGGCGAACTCGATCGGTCCGGCGTGCAGCGCCAGCACCACCGTCGGCGCTCCATCAGGCCGGATGACGCGGAAGTAGCGACGGTCCGACGCGTCGCCCGTCAGCGGCACCACCGTCGTTCCCCGTCCAGCGAGCCCGTGCTCCCGGAGGTACCGATCGATCCGGTCGCGCAGCTCGAAGCCGTCCGCCGTGCGACGTTCTGGAGTCGTCATATCAGGAGCGGCGACGTCAGCACCGTGCCGTCAGGTCCTCGCCGGAGAATCGCGCGGAGATAACGGGCGCCCGCCGGCACGCGGACCCCATCGGTTACCACGCAGTCTTCGATCACCGCGTCGCGCGACACCTCGATATCGTCCCACAGAATCGATCGGGATACGCGCGCCGTCGGCGCGACGCTGACGCGCCGCCCCGAAATCACGCCCGCGTGTTTTTCGCGGTCCGCGAAGAACCACGAAGTGGACCAGTAGTCCGCCGCAGTGCCCACGTCCCAGAACGCCGCGTCGCACACGACGCCGCGGATGGATCCAGGCTGTGTGGCGATCAACTCCTCGTAGAGGCCGCCGACCGAACGCGCCGGCTGCCCGGCGGGCAATGCCGAGAACGCCTCCGCCTCGACGATCTGCACGCCGACGAAGTGGTACGAAGCTGCGGCGTTGCCACGCGGCGCGAAACCGAGCGCCCGGCCATCAGAGTCGAGGCGCACGCCGCCGTATCGATCCGGCTCGTGGTTCGGCACCAGCGCCATCGTCACCAATGCGCCCGAGGTCGCGTGCGAATTGGCGAGCGCCGCGAGATCGACATCGGTCAGTGTGTCGCCGTTCAGCAGCAGAAAGGTGCGGGTATCCAGCAGAGGCAGCGCCTGCCGAGGTCCGCCAGCCGCGCCGAGCACGAGCGGCTGCTCCCACGAATATCGCACGCGTGCGGAAAGATCGCTTCCGTCGCCCACGGCTCCGCTGATCGTCTCCGGCAGGTGATGGAGGTTCAAAACGATATCGCGGACACCGTTCCGCGTCAGCCAGCCGATAATACGGCGAATCATGGCCTCGCCGGCGACCGGGATCGCCGGCTTCGCGCGCACGTCGGTGAGCGGCCGGAGACGCGTGCCGAGCCCGGCGGTCAGTACGAGAGCTGCGCGCGGTATCGTCATCACCACCCGATCGCACGGCCGGCGCTGCGCGGCATCAGGCGAGCGACCGAGGCCACGGACGTGAAGAGCGATCGTGTGAACACGTACATCGTGAAGCACTCAATCGCGAACACGGGGAACCCGAGGTAGCCCGGAATCGGCATCTCGAAGATCTTGAAGCTCTCCATGATCGGCACGGTGTAGTGCCACTTCGCGCGCGACCAGTAGTTCAGGAATTCCCATAACACGCCGCAGAGCATTCCGCTGGCCGCGAGGTTCACCAGCCGGTCCCATCGGCCGCGTCGATAGTCCTGAAGCAGCGACTCTCCGCTGATCCACGCATTGATTGGATCGAGCAGGAAGATGAAGCCGAGCCACACCGGCGCGGCAAGGTATCGCGAGGGCTGTGCCAACGGCCAGACCAGGCAGGCCGCCCCCACCGCGATCGACACAGCGGGCACAACGGGTGCGACCGGTCGGACGGAGGGCACGGCCGCCGTCGTTGCGGCAGTGGCGGATACAGTCGTGGACACAGTGGCGGACCGTTTCGTGGGTACTGCCGGCGCGTATGCACTGACCGGGTTTCGCCGCATCATCCCGCGGCACACCGCGACGAGGTCCGCGCCTTCGAAGATCGCCGGCCAGATGGTGCCGAACGACCAGGCGTAACCGAACATCCGGAGCCAGAAGTTTTCTGGAAGGCCGACGTAGTGCCAGTTGTCGATGTAGAGGTTGTAAAGCTCGAAGACGAGCCAGAGAGGAATCGAGGCGATCGCCAGTCCGGCCAGTTCCCGGGGCGCCGATCGCATCCACGACTGTCCCCGGGCACGGAAGACGACAGAATCCGCGAACAGGATGAACCCGGTCCACGCAATCGGCGTGTTCCACGACCAGAACGGCTCGATCTTCGCGAGCGTTGCCGCCTCGGAAACGATCATCAGCAGGAGGCCGAGGGCAATCATTACCCGATCATCAAGTGATTCGCTGTCCGAAGGAGCAGCTGCGCAACAGCGGCGCGCCGACGTCCTTACCGAGAATCAGCACCTTGTGAGTGCTTCCGAGACCGCCCGGCATGGTCAGCGTCTTGAGGGCGAGTCGCTGCGGAAGGCTCATCGGAGCGTCGTCGTCCAGGAGACCCAGGAGAAAGTATGTCTGGTCCATGAAGCCGAGCGTCACCAACCCTTCTGCTTCCGCCGCGGCTCGCACACTCGTGAAGTCCACGTGCGCCGTGAGATCCTGTTCGCCCGGCCGTTCCAGCCAGCCCGGTGTCTGCAGTTCGGGTCCCGCCATCGTGTGGTGCGAGAAGGCGGTCAACGTCCCGCTCGCGTGGCCGATCGAATAGAGGTGGCGCGCCTCGTGTCCGTAGTCGATGATCACGAGGAACCCGCGACGAAGCCGCCTGGCGGCCTCATGGATCCACTGAACCGCACCAAGATTGATCTCGGCCCGCCAGCCTGGCTCGAGCGTAGCGCCGAGACGCGCCAGGTAGTCCTCGAGGGCCGGTGTCGATAGCGGCCCTTCTACAGTCGTCAGTCGACAGTCGTCAGTCGGCAGTGGGGAGCCGTCAGCCGTCAGTCGGGCCTCCTGACCGTTGTCACACGATCGTCGGGTGACGATGGGCGACTGTTGACTGCGGACTGTCGGATGGTGACCGGCGACTGTGGACTGTCGACTGTCGACTGCGCAAACGTACACCTCTCGTAGTCCATCCTGGCGCATGACGACCTGATGCACGGGCAGAGCGTCGAGCAGTTCATTCGCGACCAGGACGCCTTCAAACGATGCAGGCAACGACTCGGAGGAAGCGGCAAGGCGGGTGCAGAGATCGCCGAGGGTCTGTCGCTGCGCGCCCCGGGCCGCGGGGCTGGCGTCGACGAGATGAAGGCGCACGCGATCGACCAGGGCGGGATGATGCCGCTGCAGTCCGCGGAGCAAGTCGGTCGCGAGCTGACCGTTGCCCGCGCCCGCTTCGACGAGATCGGAACCCGGTGATGACGCCGAGGAACCGGCGGGTGCCGAGGCCGCACCCGCGAGTAATTCAAAGCACTCGGCGACCTGGACTGCGAGCAGTTCTCCGAAGAGCGGGCCGACGTCGACGCTGGTAAAAAAATCGCCCGCGCGTCCAGACCGCCTGGGCGCGCGGGCGTAGTAGCCGAACTGCGGATCGTAGAGCGCAAGGTCCATGAACGCGGCCACCGTCATCGGGCCGCGTTCACGAATCACATCCTCGATGCTCAACCGGAAATCTTGAGCCTTTCCAATCCCTAATCCCTAACTAATCCCTAATCCCCAATCCCCAATCCCTATTCCTTCTTCACCGTCACGAAAATCTCGTCGCCGCGATCGCCCGTCGTCCGCCAGACGAGGATCCGTGCGATGCGGCCCGACATGATCTTCTGCAGCTCGCGGCCAGCCTCCATGGCATTGGTGACCGACTTGCCGTTGACCGACAGGATGACGTCTCCCATCCGAAGGACGCGTGCCGAGTCGCTGTTCGGATCGACGTCCGCCACGATGGCGCCTGCCGTCCCCGACGGCATCTGGAGACGCCGGGCCATCTGGGTCGTCAGGTTCTGCAGCGTGAGCCCGAACCCGGCGGCTCCCTGTTCCTCGGGCTCTGGCGGGGTGTTGTTGTTCCCGCGCCCGCCGCCCCGGAGTGCCTGTTGCTCGGCGTCCAGGTCGAGCTCTTCGACGGTCACGTTCAGCGTCTTCTCCTGCTTCTCGCGCAGCAGCTTGATCGGGACCGAGGTGCCCGGCTTGGTTGCGATGACCATTTTCACCAGCTCGTCGCGGTTCGGGATCGGCCGTCCGTTGTACTCGATGATCACGTCCCCCGCGCGGATACCGGCTTTCGCCGACGCTCCGCCCGCGGGCACCCGTCCGACGATTGCGCCCATCCGCGACTTGAGGCCGAACTCTTCGTACCCGTCCCGTGGCACGGCCTGGACCTCGACGCCGATACGTCCCCGAACGATCTTTCCCTGGCGGAGCTGCGGCAGCAGCTCGCGCACGGTATTGATCGGCACCGCGAATCCAATGCCGATGTTCCCCGACGTGCGATCGTTGCTGATGATCGCGGTGTTGATGCCAATCACCTCGCCGCGGATGTTGAGCAGCGGTCCACCCGAGTTGCCGGGATTGATCGCCGCGTCGGTCTGGATCATCTCGTTGGACCGGCCGGGCAGCGCCTGGAACGACCGCCCGATCGCGCTGACGACGCCGATGGTGACCGTGTGCGCGTAGCCGAACGGGTTGCCGATCGCCATCACCCAGTCGCCGGCGGCCATTTGCGACGAGTCGCCGAACTTTGCTTCGGCCAGCGGATGCTTGGGCATCTCGGTCAGCTGGATGAGCGCGCTGTCGGTCAGCGCGTCCTTTCCGATCACCTTCGCCGTGTAGGCCTCGTCGTCCTCGTCCCCGAGGAACTGCACTTCAATCTTCGTCGCGTCGTCCACCACGTGGTTGTTCGTGAGGATGAAGCCGTCCTTGGCGTTGATCACGAACCCGGTGCCGGCGGCCTGAGTCTTCTGTTCGCGCGGCTGCTGCGGGCGCCGGCCGCGATTGCCGCCGCGACCGCTGTCGTCCTGATCGTCCTGGCCCCCGGCGCCGGGCCCGAAGAAGCGACGGAACAGATCGTCTGCGCCGCCGCCACCGCCGCCGAAAAAGTCCGACAGGTCCTGCGTCTTGGTACGCATCTCGGTTCGGATGTTGACGACCATCGGCGACTGCGCTTTCGCGATCGTGCGGAAGGTCAGAGCGTCAATCGGCCCGCCAAGAGGCGCGCTGTTCATCGACGGCACAGTCAGCGTCTGGGCCGAGGACGCCGGCGTCATGTCGAGGCGCGACGCGATCACAAGCGCGACGGCGAACGACGCGACGGCGGTCAGCAGTACGTAAAAGACCGTGGTCTTGCGAGTTGACATCAGAAGATCCTCCGTAACGAAGCCTTGTCCCGAATCGAGCAAACGAGGCCTCAAGTGTCGTGAGGCTGCGTTCGGTCGTCCTATTGTGCAAGCATGGCTAGATGAGTGCAACGATTTCGGTCTGTACCGGCCCGGTGACCTCAGCCTCACGCGGCCCGACAATCATGTTGATCTCGGAGCGAACGCCGAAATCGTCGAAATAGACGCCCGGTTCAATTGTAAAGCCAGTGCCCGTAAGGAGTCGCCGGTCATCGTGGGTTTCGTAATCGTCCATATTGACACCGGCGCCGTGGACCTCTTCGCCCAGGCTATGGCCGGTCCGATGCAAGATCTGGCCCGCGTAGCCCGCACTTCGCAGCACCGACGAGGCGGCGCGGTCCACTTGCCAGCCACGCAGTTCCTGGCCCGCGGCCACGGCCCTCTGGACGAGCGTCGTCGCCGCATCGCGAGCCGCACGGACCGCCTCAAAGGCCTTCACGTGCAGATCGAGTGCCCGACGGCCCGTGTACCCCACCCACGTGATGTCGGCGAACACCGCGCCCTGTCGGTCGAGTTTGGCCCAGAGATCCAGCAGGACGAGCTGGTCCGGTCGAATCGTCCGATGCGCGGTCGCGGTCGGCAGGTAATGCGGGTTGCCGGCATTTTCCGCAGCCGACACGTTCGGCGGCGAGTCGCTGACCAGTCCTTCTTCTTCGAACCAGCCCACCATCTTCTGTTGCACGTCGTACTCGGTCGTGTCGATGCCCGCCGAGAGCCGACGCTGAATTTCCTCGAACGCGCGGTCTTTGACCCGGTACAGCTTCTGCGCCGCCTGCCGGTGCGTTTCGATCGCGGGCTCGTCCCACACAGCCGCAAAGCGCTGAATCAGATCGCCGGACGACACGACCTCGACGCCCGCGCTTCTCACGAGCTCGATCGTCCCCGCGTCGACTCGCGAGACGTAAGGAATCGAGCCCTTCGGTGAGTATTCCATGGCGACGCGGCGGAGCCCGGACAGAAGCCGTCGCAGGCCTTCCTCGAGCTGCTCGCGTCCGGCATAGCGTTCGGTGGTGCCGGGAAGGTGCGCCAGGGAGTCGCGTTCGATGGCGTGGACCAGCCCGCGCGGAGCGCCGCTCGACGGGATCAAATAGAACCAGCGCCTCGTCGCGAGATGTCCGCCCTGCCGGGCGATCGCGGTGATGTCGGCTGCGATGGAATTGAGACCGCGAAAGTCGTAGAGGAGCCATCCGTCGAGCTGGTCGGCGGCGAGCGCTGCCTGAACGGCGGCGACATCGACCGGCGCGACATCGACGTGGGGAAGCATCCCGCGAATTATACCGGGACTTGCCGGCGACGCCTGAAGAGCGGCCTGGTCGCTCCAGCTCCCCTGGCCCGCTATAATCCGTACATGAAGTACCGCATCCGAATCGCAGCGATCATGCTGCTGGCCGGTCATGCGCTCGTCGCCGGGCAGGCTCCCCCAAGCCAGACGCCAGCCGCCCCGCCGGGTCCAGAGACGCCCACTTTCCGGGTTCAGGTCGACTACGTCGAAGTCGATGCGTTCGTCACCGACGCGCAGGGGCGGTTCGTTCGCGACCTCAAGAAGGAAGACTTTCAGGTCTTCGAGGACAACAAGCAGCAGACCGTCAGCGCGTTTACGCTGGTCGATATTCCAGTCGAGCGGGCGGTACGGCCGCTGTTCGCGGCACAGCCGGTCGAGCCGGACGTCAAGACCAACGCTCGTCCCTTCGATGGCCGCATTTACATTGTCCTGCTGGACGACCTGCACGTGCAGCCGCTGCATACGCAGATGGTCCGGCGGGTGATGCGCAAGTTCATTCTCGAGAAGCTGGGCGCCAACGACCTGATGGCGGTCATCCACGTACAGGGGAGGACCGAATATTCCCAGGAATTCACCAACAGCAAACGGCTGCTGCTCGCGGCCGTGGATAAGTTCTTCGGCAAGGCGGAGCGGCCAGCGACGGTCGAGGCGTATCAGCAGTATCTCGCCACGATCGGGATCCCTGGCGCCGGGATCTCCGATCCGATGGTGCAGAAGCGCGCCTTCGATGCCCGGAACACGCTCGAGGAACTGCAGGCGATCGCCGACTGGTTCGGCGGCGTGCACGGCCGCCGCAAGTCGATTCTCTTTGTCAGCGAGGGGATCGAGTACGACATCGAAGACGTGTTCGGCAAGCAGGATGCCTCGATGATCATGGACCGGACGCGCGACGTGATCCGGTCGGCGACCAAGTCGAATGTGAGCATCTATGCCGTCGATCCGCGCGGCTTGACGGACATGGGCGATATCGGCATCGAACTGAATTCGGCGCCGGCGTCCGGCGGTGTCGATAGTGACGGCAACGCGACCGGCCTGACCGAGCAGCAGGTGCAGAGCCTCGGTCTCCGCGGGCTGCAGAACGAGCTGCGCCTGCAACACAACAGCCTGCGCACGCTCGCCGAGGAGACCGGCGGGTTCGCGGTCATCAACACGAACAGCTTCGACAACACCTTCAGCCGCATCGTCGAGGAGAACAGCTCGTATTACGTGCTCGCGTACTATCCGCCAAGCCCCAAGCGCGACGGAAAGTTCCACAACATCCGCGTGCGCGTGAACCGGCCGGGGGTGACGGTGCGCGCGCGCAGGGGCTACGCGAATCCGTCGGGGAAAGCGCCAGTGGTGGCGGCCTCCACGCCCGGCGCGCTGCCTGCGGAAATTCGCGAGGTGCTCGACAGCCCGCTGCCGGTCAGCGGTCTGACGATGCAGGTGTTCGCCGCGCCGTTCAAGGGCACGGCACCCAAGGCCTCGGTTCTGCTCGGGGTTGAAATCCGCGGGAAGGATTTGAAGCTCGCGGCCGGCGACAAGCTTCAGCTGTCGTATCGAGCCGTCGACGCGAAAGGCAAGTATCAGGGAGGCAGCAACGATACCGTGACGCTGAACCTGCGGCCCGAGACCAGGGCGCTCGTGGAGCAGGCGGGGCTGCGGACGTTGAGCCGACTGGAGCTTCCGCCGGGCCGCTATCAGTTGCGCGTCGTCGCCGACGAGCTGAACACCAAGCTGGTCGGCTCGGTCCTCTACGACCTCGACGTCCCTGACTTTTCGAAGGCGCCGCTGTCGATGAGCGGCATCGTCCTCACCTCGGTCACCGCTTCACGGGTGCCGACGGTGCGACCCGATGCGGAGCTCCAGCAGTTGCTTCCGGCCTCACCCGTCGGCACGCGCGTGTTCCCGGCCAACGACGAGATCGCGCTGTTCACCGAGGTGTACGACAACGCCGCCTCCACGGCGCACAAGGTCGACATCATCACGACGGTGACCTCCGACGAAGGCAAAGTCCTGTTCAAGACCGACGAGACGCGCGATTCCTCCGACATTCAAGGTAAGCGTGGCGGCTACGGGTACACGGCGCGCGTGCCGCTGAAGGATCTGACGCCGGGCATCTACGTATTGAAGGTCGAGGCGCGGTCGCGCCTGGGCGCCGGTCCCACCGCGGATCGTCAGGTGCAGTTCAGCATCGCCGAAGCGGCCGCACCGAGATGATCCATCTGTTCGCAGTGCTCGCTGCCGCGCTGCTGCAGGCGGTTGTCCCGCCGGCGCGTTCCCTCGACAAGGGAAGCATGAGCGCGGTTTCGGCTGCGCGACAGGTGACCGTACGCGATCGCGACGAGTGGGCGTCGCTCTGGCGCGCGCACGGCTCGAACCGGCCGCTCCCGGACGTCGATTTTTCGCGTGAGATGGTGCTGGGCGTGTTCATGGGATCGCGACCGACCGCAGGATTCGCGGTCGAGATCGTCGGCTATCGCGAAACCGGCGACACGGTCGTCGTGCAGTACCGTGAGACGACTCCCGCGCCGGACGCCATCACCGCGCAGGTGATCGTTTCCCCGTACCACCTGGTCGCGATTCCGAAACGAGCGGGCAGCGTCACCTTCGAAAAGGCCGGGCGCTGACCACCTCGTTCGAAGCGTTCACTTCTTCTTGGCAGTCGCCTTCGCGGGAGCCTTCGTCGCGGGCTCTCTTGCGGGCGCGTCAAACGACTTCACCGGGTGCGGTTTGGGCACCGTGCCGTTGGCATGGCTGAATTGCAGCATGCTCGAGGCCATGTTGGGATTGACCGGCGTCTTGACCTCGATGGTCTGCACCTCTCCCGGCTGCAGGAGGCCGTTGACCACACCTTTGCCGCCGGGGATGATGTTCTGGCTCTTGTCGTACCACGTTTCGTCGATGGCGAGACGCGCGATCGGAGCGTTCGACGTGTTCTTCACCTGAATCCTGGTCACCAGCGTCTGTCCTTCCCGCCTGGTGGGTGACTTGATGAAGTCCACCTCCGCCGCGCCTCGTATCGGCGGCGTGAACTTCTTGCCGGCGAGCACCTGCTTGAATTCCGGCGCCTTCGGTGGCGCCTGAGGCTGGGTCCCGGTCTGAGCGAGCAGCGTGAGACCGCTGACGCAGATGGCGCCGGCGACTGCCGCGGCAAACCCGTGACGTGCGCGATTCATATTTCCCCCTTCACTTCGTTGTCATCGCAAATCGTAAATTGCAGATTGCGTTCAAGATTCCACCGGGAGATTACAATTTACCAATCAAATCTTCAATCTCAAATCGTCAATCGTCGATTGCCCGTTCCCCTACATCTCCCCGTTCCAGTCCTCCGGTTCGGGATTGACGGAGCGGAAGATTTCCATGTGCCACTTGCCGCCGCCCCATGGCTCGATGACTTCGGCGGCGACCACATCCACCAGGATTTCGGAGAACAGGCGCCCCTCAGGATCGCCGTCCAGGTGGTATGCGGGCTCGTCCCACCCGAAGTTGGGATAGAGCATCAGCGTGAGAAACAGATCGTAGCCATCGTCCACCACGATCAGCTGACCGCACGGGCGTTTCAACGTCGAGTGGTAGATGAGATACTTTTCCGCGCTGTGCGCGCGGATGTAGCGCTTCAAAGCGAACTCGCGCGCGACGATCTCTTCGACGGCAATCTTCTTGTCCCAGCAGTCGCGGCAGTACTTCTCCTCGCCGCGCGGCTCGGAGACTTCCTTGGCGCCGCACAGCGCACAACGCGCCTTGACCACCGTCTTTCTGGGCATAGGCCGAGTCTAATGCTCCGTACTGTAGAATGCAAAACGGCCAACTTCCAACTTCCAACTTCCAACTTTTGATGTCCCGTCCAACTCACGCCGGCCTGAGACACGTCGCACTCAATGTGCGCGACATGGCGGCGATGAAACACTTTTACGTCGACCTGCTGGGATTCGCGGTCGAATGGGAGCCCGATCCGGACAACGTGTATCTGTCGTCGGGCATCGACAATCTCGCGTTACACCGCGGGACGCTGTCGCCGGAGGGCTCGGTGAGCCCGCGGGCGGGAGGCTCGGCGCTCGATCACCTCGGCTTGATTGTGAGGGCACCCGGAGACGTCGATCAATGGGCGGCGTTTCTCGAGGGCGAAGGCGTGACGATCGACGCCAGGCCGCGTACGCACCGCGACGGTGCGCGGTCGTGTTATGTTCGCGACCCCGACGGCAACAGCCTCCAGATCATCCATCACCCGCCCATCAGTTCGAAGATCTGAATCTGAGAATCTGAGGATCTTGGGATCTGAGGATCTCTAGGCATCTGAGAATCTGGGGATTTTGAGAATCTAAAGATTTGAGATTCTCGGGATCGGAGAATCTACGAATCCAAGGATATGAGGATTTGATCGGAAATCCTCAGAGATTCTTACATCCTCAGATTCTCAGATTCTCAGATTAACCGTCCGCCCCCGTTCGATCGCGGGTGCGTACATCTTCCCGACGTACTCCTTGACCATCCGTCGCGCCGAAAAGCGCGGAGCGACCGATCGAATCGATTCCTTGACGATGGCGAGCCAGCGCCGCGGCACTCCCGCCTGATCGCGATCGTAGAACGCCGGCACGACGTCTTCTTCGAGCAGCCGATACAGCGCGCCGGCATCCGCCGCATCGACCCCGGTGTAGTCGTCGCCGCCGCCGCCGTCGATCACCCAGCCGTTTGCCCCGTTGAAGCCTTCCGCCCACCAGCCGTCGGCGATGCTCAGATGCGGTACGCCGTTGATCGCCGCTTTCATCCCGCTGGTACCACTGGCCTCGAGCGGCTTACGTGGCGTATTGAGCCAGACATCGCAGCCCTGGACCAGAAAGTGTGCCACGTGCAGGTCGTAATCATCGACAAACGCGACCCGTCCGCCGAACATCGAATCGAGTGCGTGTCTGTAGACCTCCTGCAGATGGTGCTTGCCCACATCGTCGGCGGGATGCGACTTGCCCGCGAAGATCAGCTGTACCGGCCGGCCTGGGGCATTCAGAATGCGCGCGAGGCGCTCGGCGTCGTGAAACACGAGCTCGGGACGCTTGTACCCGGTGAAGCGGCGTGCGAACCCAAGAGTCAGCACGTCAGGATCGAGCAGCGCCCCGGCGGCGACAATGCGCGAAATGCCGACCCGTTCCTCGGTCCACCGCTGGCGCGCCCGCTCGCGCATGAAGTTGAAGAGATAGTGCTTCAACGACCGGCGAATGGCCCACAGCTCGTCATCCGGAATGGCCGCGACACCGTCCCAAAGCTGTGGATCGTCATGGCGCTCGAGCCAGTCGTCGCCGAGGTGCCTCGAAAACAAGTCCGCAAGCACACTCGCAATCCACGTGGGCACGTGCACCCCGTTGGTCACCGAGCCCACCGGTCGGTCGGATTCAACCACGTCCGGCCACACGGCCCCCCACATCGCGCGCGTCACCTTGCCGTGGAGGGCGCTGACCGCGTTGATCCCGGCCGACGATCGGAGGGCCAGGGCAGTCATGTTGAATTGCGGTCCGGCGCCCGCGTCGTGCGACCCGAGCTCGAGAAACCTCTCGCGGTTGGCGCCGAGCGATCCCCAGGCGCCGGCGAGATGCCTCTCGACCTGGTGAAAGGGAAACGCGTCGTGGCCGGCCGCCACCGGCGTGTGCGTGGTGAACACTGTTGTCGCGCGGATGTCCTCGAGCGCCTGGTCGAACGACGATCCCCGCTCGATCAGATCGCGAATGCGTTGCAGAACGACGAAGGCGGCGTGTCCTTCGTTGAGATGGAACACTGCCGGCTCGGCGCCGAGCGCCTTGAGCGCGCGCACGCCGCCGATCCCGAGCACGATTTCCTGTTGAATCCGCGTTTCGCGATCGCCGCCGTACAAACGTGCCGACAGCTCGCGGTCCCACGGGGCGTTCTCTTCCAGGTCCGTGTCGAGCAGGTACAGCTGGACGCCGCCCAGCCGCACACGATTGACCGCGACCAGTACCGAGCGCTCGCCGAGCGGAACGGCGGTGATGCACGGCCGTCCGTCGGGCGTCGTCGCGGGCTCGACGGGGGTATCGGCCCAGTTCAGATGCTCGTAGCTCTCTTCCTGCCACCCTTCAGAGGAAACTTTCTGGTGGAAGTACCCCTGCGGATACATGAAGCCGACGCCGATGAGCGGCACGCCCAGGTCGCTGGACTCTTTGCAGTGGTCCCCGGCGAGGACGCCGAGACCGCCGGCATAAATCGGCAGCGACTGGTGCAACGCGAATTCAGCGGAGAAGTAAGCGATCGACTGGCCGTCGACCTGCGGGAATGCAGTCGTCCACCAGGTGCGATGCGCCGTTCTCGCCGCATCGAGCGCCTCGATCGCCCGGTCGTACAGCGCGACGAGCTCCGGGTTGGCGGCCGCCGCGGCGAGTGTCGACGGCGAGATGAGCGCCAGCATGCGCACCGGGTTGTGCGCGGTTGTCCGCCATAGCGGGTAGTCGAGACGGCGGAACACCATGCGCGCGTCAGCGTGCCAGCTCCACCAGAGATCGCCCGCCAGCTCGCCAAGCCGGGAGAGGCGCGCGGGCAGCGGCGGACCGGCATCGCTGATCATGTCGTCGCGCCCACGAGCGAGGCGAAGCGCGGCAGATCGATGTTCCCTCCTGACACGACCGCGACGATTTTTCCGCGGCCGGCGCGGCCGGTCAGGGCGGCGGCGACCGCACAGGCGGCGGCCCCTTCCGCGATGACGTGCGCACGCTCGGCGACGAGCTTCATCGCCGCGGCCGCCTCGTCGAGTGTGACGACGATCGATCCGGATAGAGGGGCGAGGAGCGGCCACATGCTGTCCAGCACGGACTTGCCGCCGGCGCCATCGACGAACGACGCAGTCCAGCCTTTGAAGTGTTCCGGTCGGCCGGCGGCGAGCGATGCCGCGAGCGGTGCGGCGGTTTCCGGTTCCGCCGCGTAAAGCCTCGTCCCCGGCTTCAGCCCGCCAACGGCCGCCGCGATGCCCGCCAGCAATCCACCGCCGCCGAGCGGCGCGACGATTGCGTCGACATCGGGCAGGTCCTCGAGGATCTCGAGCCCCACCGTGCCATTGCCCGCGATGAACCGGTCGTCGTCGAATGGCGGAACGAAGTACCCGGTCATGCGATCCGATCCGTGCGCTTCGACCGTGTGCCAGCATTCGTCGTACGTGGCGCGGACGATCGAGGCGCCAAGGCGTTCGATCGCGCGAATCTTCGTGTCGGGCGCGGTATCCATCACCATCACCGAGCAGCGGACGCCTGCCTTTCGCGCCGCGTACGCCACGCCTTGCGCCGCGTTGCCAGCGCTCACGGTCCACACACCGTCTTTCAGGTCCTCGCGCGTGAGCTGACGGATGACGTTGTACGCGCCGCGAATCTTGAACGAACCGATTGGTTGCAGGACCTCCAGCTTCAGATACAGCTCAGCCGGACCGCGCGAGCCGAATTCGGCGTCGAGATCGATGCGAATCAGAGGCGTGCGCACGGCCGCATCGTAGACAGCGGTGGCGGCATCGCGGACGGCTTCGAGCGGAATGCGTCGGCTGCGAAGGGCGGTGGCCAAGACGGAAGGAATCGTACCCGTGCTGCTGACGAGCGTCAATCCAAGGACCGATGGGCGCTTCTCGCGCCTGGCAGGGCGGGCGCCTCGACGCCCACAATGCACCCCCTATTCCCGCAGGATCCTAAGACAACGCCTCGATGCGCGCGGAGAGTCGTCGCAGTTCGTTCATGATCTCGTCGTGTCGTGCAGTGTCGGGTGTGGGCTTCTTGGCAAAGAAGCAGATACTGCCGCCTGGTTCGAGGATCGCCCGATCGACTTCGTCGAGCGACGCAAAGCCCTGCTTGTGCGCCGCCGATTCCAGCTCGTTCAAATTGATCAGCTCGCTGGTCAGCCGGTCCGTTTTTACGGCGCCGTTTTCAATCAACACGTCCGACGCACCTTCGATCAACTGGTCGAGCCTCTGATGTCCGTACAGAAACCGCACGACCAGATAGTTGACGACGAGAAGCGTGCCTGCGCCGATGACACCACCCGTGACGCTGTTGTCCTCGCCGATGATCGCGTTCTGCACCGCATTGGAAAGCGTCAGCAGCACAACGAGGTCGAACGGATTCAGTTGCGCCAACTCGCGCTTGCCAGCGAGACGCAAACCGACGATCAGGAATACATACACGACGATGGGCCGGAGGATCTTCTCCGCAATCGGGAGGCTCAGGAAGAACATGTCGTGGAATAGCTGGGTTGTCATGCGGCAATCCTAGATTCCCCGCGTAAGGAGTTCGAAAGGAAACAAAAGACATGGCGACGACCCGTCGAAACGGCATGGCGAGACGACACCGCGGCCCGAATCCGGCCGTCAGGCAATCGCAGGGAATCTGATAGTCTGGTATTCGAATTGCGCGAACGTGCGCGATCGAGCAATCCCATTACCCGATTACCCGATTACCCGATTACCCGATTTCTAGTCGGCGTCGCTCTTCTCACCGCGGCGGCCTGCAGCCGCGTTCCCCCGCCTCCATATCCCCTGGCGTTTGCCCTCGAGGGAAGCACGCCTCGACTGCTGAGCGCCGGTGAAGAGATCGCGGTCCCGATAACCGTCCGGAACACGGGCCTCCGGACGTGGGACGCGCAACGAATGCACGTGTCGTATCACTGGCTGTGGGTTGTGCCTCGCGAGCTGGCGAAACGATCGCGGACGGTTCCGTATCACGACGGCATCCGGACCGAGCTGACGGCATCTGTCGCGCCGGGAGATGAGCTGCACGTCGCAGGGCGGTTGCTGGCGCCCGAACTTCCCGGTGTCTATTGGCTGCAGTGGGACATGGTGGAGGAGGGCATCACCTGGTTCGCGCAGGTCGCTCCCCGTCAGTCGCGGCGCCTGGTCGTCGTCCTTCCGGCGCTCTCGAGCGTCGTCGCGCCGCTGCCGCTCATAGTCGCCATCCTGGCGTCAATCGGACTTGTCCGGATCGAGCGATCCGGTACCCGATCGGCCGCGTTTCCTGGCACATTGGCGATCGCCGACGTTCTCTGGTGCGCCGCGTCGTTTGTGTCGAAGCCGCTCATTCTCGTGCACGAAGCGCTGCTGGAGCCGACGCCCGTCGGCTACTGGCTGATCATCGTCGCAGCCGTGGCGCCGCCGGTGCTGGCGATGGCGCTGCTGCCTCGTCGCCTGCGCGCGTGGGGGCTGCTGGCATGCGGGACTTTTGTCTCCGTGCTCATCCTCGGCGATGCTCTCTACTATCGTTTTTTCGGCGACGTATTGTCGGTCACCGCCATGCTGGCGGTCCGGCAGACCGGACAGGTATCCGGGTCAATCCGCAGCCTGATCGCGCCAGGGATGCTCTGGCTCGTGCTCGACATCCCGTTCGCGTTGTGGCTCGTCATTCGTATCACGAGGGGCTCGCGTGCTGTCCCATCACCGGCCCGGGGGGTCGACGGAAGACTCCGCCGAGTCGCGGTCCCCGTCCTGGCCATCGTGGCGGTTGCCGGTGTTGTGCCGACGCTGTCGGTACTGCGGGCCAGCCACCTCGATCAGATGTTCCGCGATCGTGCGGTGATGGAGCAGCTCGGCCCGCTTGGCTATCACACGTACGACGCGTGGACGTATGCGCGGTCGACGGTTTTCCGGCCTGCCGTGTCGGACGCGCAGGTTGCCGATGCACGGGCCTGGTTCGCGTCGCGCGCGCCACTTCGCGCTGGCGTCGGTCCGAGCTTCGGCGCAGCCCTCGGCAAGAATCTGATCGTGATTCAGGTCGAATCGCTGCAGGACTTCGTCGTCGACTACAGTGTCGGCGGCCAGGCGGTCATGCCACATCTGCGGAGCTGGACCGACGAGGCTCTGCGGTTCACCGACGTCACCGATCAGACGAATCAGGGTCGAACCTCCGACGCTGAACTTACCACGATGGCCTCACTGTTGCCGCTCGACCACGGCGCCGCGGCGTTCCAGTACTCCGGCGACCACTACGTCGGGCTGCCGCGCGTGCTGACCGAACACGGGTACTCGACGTTATCCGCCGTGGCCTTCGAGGCGGGATTCTGGAATCGGCGCGTCATGCACCCGGCGTACGGGTTTCAGCAGAGCCTCTTCGAGCCCGACTTCGAGCTGACCGAACAGATCGGTTGGGGGCTGAACGACCGCGACTTCCTCCAGCAGATGGTGCCGAGGCTGGCACGGTTGCGGCGGCCCTTCGGGGCATGGCTGATCACGCTGTCGCTCCATCATCCGTTCGACGACTTTCCCGACCAGCACAAAGTGCTGTCGCTCGGTCCGCTCGAGCACACGCCGTTCGGCAACTACCTCCACACGATGCGCTTCTTCGACACGGCGCTGGCCGATTTTCAGTCGTCGCTCGCGCGTGCCGGATTGCTCGACGACGCGCTGCTGGTGGTCTTCGGCGATCACGACGCGGGGTTCGCCCGCGACAACGCGCTGTCGGCCACAATCGGCATCGGAGCCGACGAAGCGGCCTGGGCGCTGAACGATCGGATTCCCTGGTTCATCCGGTTGCCGCGCGGCCAGACGCCGGGGCTGACAGGGGTCCGCCCGGTCCCGGCCGGACAGACCGACTTTGCCCCCACGTTGCTCGCGCTGCTGGGTATCGATCCGGCGCCTCTGCCCTATGTCGGCCGCAACCTCTTCGGGCAGCCGGACGACCCGCCGGTGGTGCGGCCATACGGGGATTGGCTCGATCGCATGCATCTGCTCCTTCATCGTGGCGGGGTGGACGGAGTCGCGTGTTATGAGCGGTCGACGCGGACGCTCGGCGCGGTGTCCGCGTGTGCGTCGGCGGACGAGGCGGCCATACGCACACGTGAAGTTTCGCAACTGGTCGTCACCGCGGCGCTGCAGCAGCGAGTGCGCGACTCGCTAAAGTAGAATCCGTTCAATGCACCGCGAGGTTCACAAGTCGTCCGGTCGCTTTCGGTGCATTTTGTGTTGTGCAGTCTGCCTGACAACGATCGTGACCTTGGTTCGGCCTGTCGGCGCCCAGGAGCCGCCGCCGCGGATCGGACCGTTTGTGGTCGATCTCCACGGCGTCGTGCCGAAGTTCGGTGATGATCCACAACTTGCGGCGAGTCGAGGCTTGAGCCCGACCGAGTTGCCGGGTCCTGCAATCGGCCTGAGCGCTGCCGTTCACGTCTACCTTCCCAAAATCCTTGGTATTACCGTAGGTCTCGGCGGTGAGGCGATCGTCGCCCGCTCCAGCGCCTCGCCACCTGACGCCACCGCCGGCACGCCCTCCACGTTGCGGGCTGTCACCGAAACGTTCAAGGAGATCTCTCCTCAACTGTCGCTGAACTTCGGCCACGGACGCGGATGGAGTTACCTCAGCGCGGGTATCGGGCAATCGAAGTGGTCGATTGTGCCGGAGGGGAACGCGCCGTTTCCCGTCGACGAAGATCCGATTCGGACCATCAACTACGGCGGCGGCGCACGGTGGTTCGTGAAGAAGCACCTCGCCTTCAGCCTCGATGTCCGCCTGTACGAGATTGATGCTGGGTCGCCTGCGTTTGGATTCCCCGGAAGCCCGCGAACGTTGCTGCTGGTGATCGGCGCCGGCATCTCGGCCAAGTAAACCGCCCAAAAACCTGCCGGCTACAGGCTGCGGGCTACAGGCTCCGGGAAGATCTCGCAGAAAAGCTCTTCCCGAAGCCCGTAGTCTGGAGCCGATGTTCTCACACGCACGTCGGCGGATTTACAAGTACTTCTTAAGCCAGCCGAGCACCTCCCCGTACCAGGCCACGCTGTTCGCAGGTTTCAAGATCCAATGGCCTTCATCAGGGAAGAGCACGAGGCGTGACGGCACATCCTGGCGCTGCAAGGCGGTGAAGAGCTCGAGACTCTGCGTGTATGGCACGCGGTAGTCCTGCTCTCCGGCGATGACCAGAGTCGGCGTCTTGTAAGTTCCGAGCTCCGCCGCGTAAGTGTGCGGCGACAGCGACGCATACGCCTTACTCGCGGCTCCTGCTTTTGCCCACGGCACTCCGCCGAAATCGCGTTCCGGAAACCACAGCTCCTCGGTCGCGCCATACATGCTCGTCAGGTCGTACACGCCCGCATGCGACACGAGCGCCTTGAAGCGTCCTTTCGCGTGCGAGGCCATCCAGTCGACCATGTAGCCGCCGTACGATCCGCCGGCCGCCGCGACGCGCTGCCCGTCGGTAAACGGATACTTCGCGAGCACGGCGTCAAGACCCTTCATCACATCCTCGAATGGCTTGCCGCCCCAGTCGAGCGCGATCTCGTCGGTGAACTTCTGTCCGAATCCGGTCGAACCCCTCCGGTTGATCATCGCGACGACGTATCCCGCGGCGGCGAAGGTTTGCGCGTTCCAGCGGTAGCTCCACGAGTCGCTCCATTGCGTTTGCGGGCCGCCGTGGAGCAGCATCACCACCGGGTACTTCTTCGATGGATCGAACGCCGGCGGACGGATGAGGAAGCCCTGGACCTCGGTGCCGCCGGCGCCGGCGAAAGTAAATGATTCGGGCGACGCCAGGTCCAGCGCCGAGAGCAGCGCCTGGTTGTGGTGTGTCAGCGGTTCCGGCGTGCCGTTCTTGTGGGCGCGATACAGCTCGACGGGAGACGCGAGGCTGCTGATCGCGAACACGGCCGCGTCGCCTCGGACGTCGAACTCGCCGACGAACTTTCCGGGCGTGAGCGCGCGAGGTGTGCCGCCCGTGGCCGGCATGACGAAAACCGGCATCTCGCCGCGATCTTCGGCGTTGAAGTAAATCGACATGCCGTCTGTCGACCAGCGCAGGTCCTCGACGCTTCGGTCGAACGTGTCGGTAAGGACCGTCTGGCGCCCCGACGCGCGGTCGAGCAGTATCAGCCGCCACTTGTCGGCCTCGTAACCGGCGCGTGCCTGCGATCGGTATGCGATCGTCCGGCCGTCGGGCGAATACGCCGGTGCACCGTCGAATCCCGGGTTCATCGTCAGGCGCTTCGGCGAGCCGCCTGAAACCTCGACTTCGAAAAGGTCTGCGTTGGTGCTGATCGCCTCGACGCGTTCGGTCACGGCGGTAAAGGACAGCGTCCTGCCGTCCGGCGCAAACGCGATCGGGTGGGGACCTTCGCGCTCGCGCGGCGGGACGTCGTAGTCGGCGCCGGCCGTGAGGTCGCGAGGGGTGCCTCCTGAGCTCGGCACGACGAACAGATGGTTGCGCTTTCCCTCGCTCCACGACGTCCAGTGTCGATAGAGAAGGCTGTCGTACACCCGGACGCGTGCCTGATTTTTCTCCCGGTCTTCATCGCGCTTTGCGTTGCAAGCTTCGTCCCGGCAGTCGGGGTAGACCTCGGAGGTGAACGCGATTGTCCGGCCATCCGCCGACCACACGAGGTTGTCCGCGCCGCCGGACAGCCTGGTCAGTTGTTCGGGATCGGCACCTCCGTCGGCGTCGGCCACGTAGATCTGCGCGGTGGCGCCGCGCGACGAGACGAACGCGATTCGACGACCGTCGGGAGACCATCGGGCGCCCGAGTCCCGTCCGGTGCTCGTCAGCGCGCGCGCCTGGCCGCCTGCCATCGGGACGATCCAGACGTTGCGCGCCATGCGATTCGCCGCTCGATCCGGGATGGCGACCGTATAGACAATCCGCGAGCCATCCGGCGACAACTGCGGGTCGCTGATGCGTTGGGCCGCCAGCAGGTCGTTGACACTGATGGGCCGCCTCCGCTCGCCAGTAGCGGCGCCCGCCGGAGCCTGAAGGCCAGCCATTGGCGGCCTTCGGCCCGCTTCGGTGAGCCTGGAAGGGCCGCGAAGCGTATGGTCGAGCCGCTCTGGCCCGGTTTCGGTGAGCCTCGACAAAGCGTGAAAGCGGTCGTCGGAATGACTCGCGACCAGGGGGGTTAGCGACAGGGACGCCAGGACGGCCGCGATAGCAATCGTGCGCATGACCGGATTATAGTGCGACCGTTTGCAACCTCCGGCGTTCATAACACGTAGAAGTGTCTAGAGATGGAGTCGCGGCCGACGCTGGACCGCCCAGCAGCCAGACTTGCTCGCTCGACCGGCCTGGCGTTTGTCGGTCTCGGCCTCACGGCCGGCGCGGCGTACTACCTGTTGCCCCTGGTGGGCCGGGGGTTTGTCCGCGGCATCGAGCTCATCGTTGCCGGCTGCCTGTGGGTTGCCACATCCATTGGCGTTGGCGTCAGCATGTGGGACGTGCTCGGGACGATCGGACGAGCGGCAGTCGAGTCGCTCGTCACGCCGACCGGATCGATTGCGCTGTCCATTCTCGTCGTCGTCGGCATCACGGCGCTGTACTTTCTGCAGCGTTTGCTCGAATCAGAAGGGGAGTCTTCATCATGAAACGGGTCGGGTTGACCGCTGCGCTGGCAGCGCTCGTCGCCCTCTCAACTACCGGCGGCAACCGGGTCTTCGCCCAACCGGGGACCGGGCAGGACGACGCGCTCCGGCGGCAGATCCAACGGCGCTTTGACGTCCTGCCGCTGCGAAACGGACTGGCTCTGGTGCCCAAGGATGGCAATCGTGGCGTCCGGTCGATTGAGGTCACTGAAGACTCGATCGACATCGACGGTTCGCCGGCCACCGGTGCCGAGCTTCGCGCCAAGCTGGGCTCCGACGCGGACCTGGTATTGCGCCTTTCGTATCTCGATTCGGCGGCGCGGCTGCGGTTGTTTGGACCCGCTGCGCCACCCCCCGTGGAGGCAGAACGAACGGTCCAGCCACCCGACGACTCGCGTGACGACAGCGATCGGTCTCGCGACCGGGAATCGCGCCGGCGCGGACGCCGTTCACGTGACGGCGAGGATCGGGTCCGGTTCGGCGGCAGCATATCCGTGGCGGAGGGAGAAGTCGTGGCCGGCGATGTCGTGGCCATCGGCGGAGCGGTACACGTCGATGGCGAGGTGAGCGGAAACGCGGTCGCCATTGGCGGCGGCCTCGAGCTCGGTCCGCATGCCAACGTGCTCGGCGATGCCGTCGCGATCGGCGGCACGTTCAAACGCGATCCGGGCGCCCGCATCGGAGGCAAGGTCGTCGACGTCAGCGGCGCAAACTTCGATTTCGGACAATGGCGCTGGAACCAGGCTCCGTTCAGCCGCCTGAGGCCGTTCCGCATGCCGTTCCTCGGTGCGGCGGCCGGGGCGTTCGCCCTGATGGGGACGATCATGCGCGTGTTCGTCCTCTCCGTGCTGACGTGTCTCGTGTTGTTCGTCGGGCGCGACTACGTCGAGCGTGTCGGCGCACGGGCTGCCGCCGAACCGCTCAAAGCCGGAGCCGTTGGCTTCCTTGCCCAGCTCCTGTTCGTTCCGTTGCTGGTCCTTACGACTGTAGTCCTCGCAATCACGATCATCGGTATTCCCCTGCTGCTCCTGATTCCTTTCGCGATCCTGGCGTTCGCCGCGGTGTTCATCGTCGGATTCACCGCCGTGGCATATCGCGTGGGGCGGCTGGCGAACGATCGATTTTCGTGGGGAGGCGGCAACCCGTACCTGACAGGAGTGACGGGCATCCTGCTGCTCGTATCGCCGGTGCTCATCGCACGGCTCCTCGGACTGGCAGACTGGCTGTTGTTTCCGATCACAGGAACACTTGTGTTTCTTGGGCTCCTGGTCGAGTACGTGGCATGGACGGTGGGATTCGGTGCGGTGACGCTGTTGCGCTTCGAGCGACCGGGCCCGCCGCCGCAAATTCCGCCCGCAACGGCGTGAGAGCGCTTATCGTCGAAGCCGCAGAGCGCGCGCGGTCGGGCGGGCCGAGCAGGTGAGTCGGGTGAGTCGGGTCGGTCGGGTCGGTCGGGTCGGTCGGGTCGGTCGGATGAGGCGGGACGAAGCCGCGAGTAGAAGGCAACGGTCAAGGGCCGCGCCCCTGCCGCCGCCTTCTGCTTCGGACGTCAGGCTTCAGACTTTTCGCTTCCTACTTCTTACCTTTGCGCTCCTCAGTCCCTAACTGCTTCAGCATCGCGGCCATGTCTTCGGCCGACGTGGCGGGCTTGACCATCTTGTCGATCCCGGTGATCTTCCCATCCTTGCCGATGTAGAACGTCCATCGGTTGGCGAAGCCCCGCTCGGTGTTGAGGACCCCGTACGCGTTTGCCGTTTCCTTCGAAGGGTCGCTGAGGAGCGGAAAGTCGGCTTCCTTCTTCTCGACAACCTGATCCGGCGCGCCGCCGCGACCAGGCAGCGTCACCTTTGTTTCCTTCGCGAACCTGATGTTGTCTTCGAGCGGATCGACGCTGATCATGAAGTACTGCGCGTTGTACTTCTTGATCATGTCGCCGTGCTCCGCGAGCGACTTGCACTCAATCGTGCAGCCCTGCGTGAACGCCTTCGGGAACCACGCGAGCACGACCGTTTCCTTGCCCTTGAAATCCGAGAGTTGGTAGGTCTTGCCGTCGCTCGCCTGCAGCTTGAAGTTCGGCGCCTGATCGCCGACTTTCAGGTCGCCGGCCGAAGCGGACGCTGCCGCCATGCCGAGCACTGCGAGGACCAATCCCATCATTACAACAACAGCTTTCATAGCACCTCCGGCGCCTTTAGACGCCCAAAGATTCTAGTGCGTTTCGGCCGATCGCCGCAAAAAAGTGGAAGGGACGCCCGTTCTACGGCCAGTGACGCTGCGCAACGCCTCGTACCTCGTCTATGAGCGCGTCGAGGTCGGATTCCTGCGTCCTGAAATTCACGATGCAGGCACGCAGCGCCAACCGGCCGTGGAGCTCGGTGCCGGTGAGAAAGACCTTCCCGTCGCGCTGCACGCCGTCCAGGACTGCGCGATTGACGCGATCGATCTCGGCGTGCTGTCCGCGGAGTCCTTCGGGAGCGTAACGGAAGCACGTCACGCTCAGCGGCCCCTCGCTCACCAGCTCGAAATCGGCGGCGGCGCGGACGCGGACCCGCAGCACTCTGGCGAGCGCGATGTCACGAGCAATCGATTGACGGTATCCCTCGATGCCGATGTGGCGCATCGCCATCCAGAGTTTGAGCGCCTTGAATCCGCGGCTCTGTTGAATCCCGAACTCGGAAAACCAGGGGAGGGCCGTGTCGTCGCGGAGGTACGGCGGCACGAGCGAGAACGCGTCGCGCATCGCGGCGGCGTCCCGCACCATCGCGCATCCGCACTCGACCGGCACGTACATCCATTTGTGCGCGTCGACCGCGACGCTGTCGGCGCGCTCGAGCCCCTCGTATAGTGGCGCCACCTCAGGCACGAGCGCCGCCGGACCTCCGTACGCTGCGTCCACGTGAAACCACAGGCCCTCGCGGCCGCAGAGGTTTGCGATTTGTCCCAGCGGATCGATCGCGCCCGTATTGACGGTGCCCGCCGTGGCGGCGACGCAGGCGGGAACGAGGCCGGCGCCCCGGTCAGCCGTGATCTGTCGCTCGAGCGCCGCGACGTCCATGCGCCACTGCGAATCAACCGGCACACGACGCAAATGGGAGTGACCGATCCCGAGCAGTTCGATCGCTTTCTGAATGCAGCTGTGTCCCTCGGTCGAGGTATACACGACGAGCGCCGGTTGAAGCAGCCCGTCGGCCCGCACGCGACCCGCGGTCTTGACGTGGCGCATCACGGCGAGACCGACAAGGTTCGCGACCGAACCGCCGCTGGTCAGGATGCCGCCTCCGTCGACGGGGAAGCGGACCATCTGACGCATCCAGCGAAGGACGGCGTGTTCCACGTAGGTTGCGGCATGATCGCCGCCGGCGACGCTCGGGTTGAGGCCGGAGGCGAGCAGTTCGCCGAGCACCGCGAACGGCGTGGCCGGCGAGTTCACCCAGCCGAAAAACCTGGGGCTGCCATTTCCCATCGGATAGCGCAGGATCGTCGACGCCACTTCGTTCAGCAGCGCGTCGGGATCGCTGCCGTCCTCCGGCGCCGGCGCGTCCATGAGCTCGCGGCGGACCGTCTCCGGAACCGGGGACCGGGACGGCTGGTCGACGAGCGCGGCGAAGTGCTCAGTGAGCAAGTCGACGGCGCGATAACCGAGTCGGCGGAACTCCTCCGGGGGAATGTCGACGCCCATCATCTCTCCTTCCAGGAGCACGTCCGGGTAACGCCTGTCGGGCTCCTGGTAACGCGTTTCCGCGGGATATCATCGCGCTTCGTCGGCGGATGCTCGACGCCATCGACACGCTTCCAGTTCCGCCGAGGGTGAATCCTGACGACCGCGTTCTCAAGGGTTCGAGCGCGCGTCAGCCGCCCGCGACGACTCCTGACTGCAGGCGGACGATGCGGGTGGCGAAGTGACGTGCGAATTCTTCGTCGTGCGTCGACACCACGAGGGTCCGTCCATCAGCGAGCAAGGCGCGCAGCCGCCTGCCCAGTTCTTCGCGACGATCCGGATCGAGCGACGCGGTCGGCTCGTCCATGAGCAGGAGTTGCGGATCGACGGCGAGCGCGCGGGCAATCGCGACGCGCTGGGCTTCGCCGCCCGACAACTCTCTTGGCAGCGCATCGGCGCGGTGCTCGACCCCGAGCGCCGACAACAACTCCCGTCCGCGTTTCAGCGCGTCGGCCTGCGACACGCCGTGGACGTGCACCGGGGCGAGGCACACGTTCTTCATTGCCGACATGTGCTCGAAAAGACAATGGAACTGGAAGACCATGCCGACTTTGCGACGCAAACGGCGCAGCGTCTCGTTCGACGCCGGACTGCCGCCGTCGAGGGTCACATCGTCAATCGCGATGCGTCCGCGATGAAACGGTTCGAGCGCGGCGATCGCGCGGAGAACGGTCGTTTTGCCCGAGCCTGACGGTCCCATGAGAGCGACCAGCTCGCCGCGGCCGACCTCGAATGACACGCCCGTCAGAATCTGGCGCGCGCCACGCCGGAGATGCACGTCGCTCATTCGCAGGACGGTGGCGCTCATTCGGTGGGCGCCTTCCACCGCTGCTCGAGACGTCGGGCGAGCATCGACACCGGCAGGGACATCAGCAGATACAGGCCGGCACACAAGGCACCGGGAATCACCCAGCTGCCAAGGTTGGTGGCGAAGATTTGCGTCTGCTTCGTCAGTTCGAGGACGGTCAGGACCGACACGAGCGAGGAATCCTTCAACAGCGCGACGAAGTCGTTCGTCATCGGTGCCAGCGCCAGACGAAGCGCCTGAGGACCGCGTACGAGGGTCAGTACCTGGCGCTCGGTCAACCCGAGCGTCCGCGCCGCCTCGAGCTGGCCGGTGGCGATCGCCTCGAGCGCCGAGCGATAGATCTCGCTCTCGTACGCCGCGTAGTTCAGCGCCAGGCCGAGGAGCGCGGCGACAAAGGCCGGCAGACGGATCGCCGCGGCAATGCCGTAGTAGAGCACGAACAGCTGCAGGAGAATCGGGGTTCCGCGCATCAGTTCGACGTAGCCGGTCAGCGCCGCTCGAACAACCCTGTTGCCGTAGACGCGTCCGGTGGCGATCAGCACACCGACAGCGACCGCCAGGCCCATGGAGAGACACGACAGCACGATGGTGATCATCGAGGCCCGGAGGAGCGAGGGGAGGTACCGCCTCGCCGCCTCGAATCCCGACATCGTCGTGACACTGGGAGCGGTGTCGAGACCGACTGTGGGCGGGATGATCTCGCCGGCCAGGACCTGCCGGTGGAGCTCCGGCTGATCGGCGTTCCAGATATTCCACGTGCGCAGGATGCGCTCGAGCGAGCCATCGCGCATGGCCGCCCGCAGGAGTTCGTCGATCCTCGCGCGAAGCGGCACGTTCGCTGGTGCGAGCACGCCGACGTAGTGGCCGACGGCGACGCTGTCCGGCTGGATGGCAAATCCGCCGACCTTTTTCAGCATCCGTTCCGCGAGGATGTTGTCCAGGAGCACGGCGTCGACGCGCCCGACGACGAGATCGGTATAAGGATGTGTGTCGTCCTCGAACGACACCGGCTGCACGCCGTACTCGCGGGCGGCCCCGAGCAGGATTTCGTAGGCGACCGTGCCGCCAAGCGTGCCGACGCGGCGGCCGCGCAGGTCGGCGAGCGTGCGGTAGGTCTGCGTATCGCTCGCGCGGACGCTCAGGACCTCGCGGAATTTGTAGTACGGAACCGTCGTGGCCAGCGCGGCGCGGTTGGCGGGCGTGTCTTCGATGCCGTTCAGACCGAGGTCGGCGTCGCCCCTGGCGATCGACTGGACGAGAGAGGAGAAGGTGATGTTGATGAATCGCGGCGTGCGCCCGAGACCGCGAGCCAGCAGATCGGCAATCTCCACCTCGAAGCCGACGACACGATCGGGCCGGGTCGGATCGGCTTCGACATACGGCGCGCCGCCTTCAGAATCCCCCGCCCAGACCAGTTCCTGGGGTGGCTGTGCCGCGGTCGCCACGCGGGCGCCGGCCATCACGACAAGCGCCAGCGTCACTCGGAAGACGTTGAACCTGACGTGACGCGCACCCGAGGCAGCGCCCTTGATGCTCAACCGAAGATTCTTCTTCGTGTCTTCGTGTCTTCGTGGCCGGGGCAACGCGGAGAATGAGGCGGACACGCCATCAATGCGTCATCGCGTACAACACGATGTTCACGCCGACGGCGTAGCCGGCAGGTGAGAACGTCCGGAAGTACTCCTTGTCCTCTCCCTCGCGCTCCCAGGTGTCGGCGATGTCGGTGTTGTGCGTCATGACGACCATCAGCCGGTGTCGATCGTCGGCGATGCCGCGAAAGTTGACCTGAGCGCTGTCGGCGCCGCGCTCCGAGGTGCTGCCATTGTTTCTCTGCCAGAAACTTATGGCCGACACCTGCGGCACCGCCTTCACGTCATACAGCATGTGCAGGATCGGGTGGTCCCGCGGAATGTCGAAGATCGGGAATTCGGCCGGAGGCAGGACGCGTCCGATTTCATTCTCCCACTGCTCCCAGGCCCTCGACCCCCAGAAATCGTCGACGTACAGGAACCCGCCTTTGAGAAAGTAGTTGCGCAGGTTCTCGACTTCCGATCTCGTGAACCCGAGCGTGCCGGTGTCCTCCATGAACAGGATCGGGCACTTGTACAACAGAGGATCGGTCAGTCGAACGACGACCGTGTTCGGCTGCCGTTCGGAGTCGAGCTGGATATGCGTGGTGGTCAGTTCCATCAGGCGCACGGAAAAGTTGTTGTCGGCCGCCGGATAGTCGGTCGCCCAGCCCGTCCCGCCCGCCTCGCGCCGGACACTCTGATAAAACCCGCGGCAATAGATGAACGACCCGTCGAAATCCTCGGCTTTCGCCCACTTCGGCGGGACCCGCATAACGCGTCCAGGCGCAATCATGATCCGTTGCGCCGACGCGATCGTCGCGATGGCGAGGGCCCCCGCGAGCATTGCTCCGCCCGCCAGTCGTCGGCGCACGCAGCGGCGGGTCATTGAGTCGTCACGAACTGGTTGACCGGCTGAGTGTCCGACGAGCTGATCGACGCACGGAACGTCGACCGGATGATCAGGCTGCGCCCATCGTGCGGCAGCCGCGTCACGTTCTTGACGAATTGCAGGTACTTCCCGCCCGTCAGGTAGGTCTCGACGTTCGAGATGTAGAACGCGGACAGGCGCTCGTTGCTCGCGGCCATGAGCTCGGCGATGGCGGCCACTGCGTGCGTGCCGCCGAGGTCGCCAACGACGGGAATGACCAGATCCTTCGCCTCGAGCGACTTGACGAACTGAAAGTCTTTCTCGGACGCGAGAAAATTCCAGGATCGTCCCGCACGGTCGGTCGCGACGATCAGATCGCGAAGGGTGGGGTAGGCGCGCTGCGGCGGCCGTCCACGACTCTCGAACTTCAGCGACAGCCCGCCGGTCACGAACGTGTGATGAAAACGCTGAATCGTCGCGTAGTCGGCGTCGGTGAGCGGTACCCCGAACCCGGCGATCGCGTCGTGCATCCGGCGATCGAGTTGCCGCGCCGCGTCAGCCCCCTCAGGTTGCGCCTCGTCGATGTAGCCGACGACCCGTTCGAGGCTCGCCTCGCGCCACGTGTCCAGCCGAGCCGGCGCCGGCCGTCCGGTCAGCAGGGCGAGGTATTCGACGCGGGTGCGGGCCGCGGCGAACAGCGCCTTGAACAATAGATGCAGGAGCAGGTTGTCGCGGCGGATGTCGACGATGAACGCGATCGCGGGCCGGAGTTGCGCGATGTACGAGAAGTTCTGATCCGGGCCGACGCCCAGGTAGGCGCCACCTGAAGCGCCCGAAGATTTCAACGCGGGTATCACTTCCAGGTACGAGCGCTCGTTGGAGATCAGGTTGTCGGTGTCGAAGTCGCCGCCTTCTTCCGATAGGTGTTGTACACGCCCGGCGAACGACGAAGCCGCCGGCTGAGCAATGCCGTGCAATGCCCAGGTGGTGACGCCCAGGGCAAGGAGGGCCGGCAGGACCGAGTATCGAAGGGTTCCCCTTAGGCGCATCGCTTCACGAGATTATAGTGCGCGTCCCTGGTGAACGGCGGTTTCGGCTGACGTCACCGGTTTCCTGTTGTCGTAATTCGTTGTTCCTTCTCGCGGCAGCCTGTTTGATGGCACGGCCGCCGGGTGGCTCATGCAGATGCTCGACTTCGTCATCAGCGCGCTCATGGCGCTGACCACCGTCGCCACTCCTGCGTCCGGCGTCGAACTGCGCGGTACGGCGTGGATCGGCGAGCAGCGCGCGGCCAACGTGGTGGTCTGGGTGGATGCGCCGCAGGCCCCTGTCCTGCCGCCGCCTGCCCGGGTCGTCCTCGATCAGCGGAACCTGGCGTTCTCGCCGCACGTGCTGACGGTGCGGGTAGGCACCAGCGTCGAGTTTCCAAACAGCGACCGCGTGTTTCACAACGTGTTTTCATGGCGCGACGGAAAGCGATTCAACCTGGGGATGTACCCGGTTGGCGCGATGAAGCGCCAGACGTTCGATCGTCCCGGCCTCAGCCGGATCTTCTGCAACATCCACCCGAACATGGCTGCGTATGTGATGGCGGTCGATAGCTCGTACTTCTCGGTCAGCGACGCCGCGGGTGCGTTCACGCTGCCGCTGTTGCCACAGGGTACCTACACGTACCACGCGTGGCGGCCCGGCGGTGCAACCCTGACCGGATCCGTCACGCTCGACAGCGGAACGGCCTTCGAGATCCACTGGTCGTGACCGTGAGGCTCGCGACGCGCACGACGGCGGTCCTGTTCGCGCTGCTTGCCACCTCGCAGATTGCGGCCGCGCAGACGATCACGTCCGAGGCGGACCTGACCGCGGGTTTTTCGAATCAGGAGGTCGAAGCGGCAGCCGCACAGATTCGCGTGTTCGGCGAGATTGCGTCGCGTGTGCAGTATTTCGTCGAAGTGGCGCTCGCGGCCGAGTCGGGTCCCGAGACCGACGCCTTCAGCGGCGCCTACCCGTATGAGCCCGGCACTCGCCTCATCGAGGCGTACGGCGAGCGTCTCATGCAGGCAGGCCGTCTGGTCGGCGGCGTTCGCGCCGGACGATTTCGCACGCCGTTCGGTATCTACAATCGCGGCGAGCACTCGTACAACGGATTCCTGCGCGCGCCGCTCATCCGCTACGACGAGTACTTCGCGCTGTCGAACAACTATCTCGAGCATGGCGTCGCAGCGTTCTTCGGTACGTCGCATCTGCTCGTCGAGTCGAGCGTCGGCGCGCCTGCCGATGTGGGTGAGGCGCGACGCCGTTCCGGCACTGATACGACTCTTCGCGTGCAGGGCTACGGTGGTCCGCTGATCGTCGGCGTCAGCTACATCCGCACGCAGCCGTATCTTCCCTCGACGTTCGCGACCGGACGCGCGCAGTTCACGGGGATCGACGCCCGCTGGATGGCCGCCGGCGTCCAGCTGCGCGGCGAATGGCTGCACGGGCGCCCCTTTGACGGCGTGTCGACCGACGGCGGGTACTTCGACGTCACTGTCCATCGTCGCGAGATGCGACAGGTCAGTGTGGTCTTCAGAGCCGAGCGCCTCGACTACGAGACGATTCCGGCATTCGCGATGTACGCGAGGCGCGAGACGCTCGGCGCGCGTATCAAGGTCGCGGCGAATGTGACGATGCAGTTGGATGTGATCCATCAGAGCAGTCAGGTGGCGTACGGTTACCCCTGGGCGCTCGACGTGGGACTGACCTACTCGCTGCGGCGCTGACCACGCCGTGATTCCCCGTTTGTCTCGAGACTCGTCTCCGATTCGGTGGCACCGTCGCCTGGAGACGCACGTGGCGGCGGCGATCGCGCTGCTGATCGCCGTCGCACTCGGCGTGGTGCTGGTGACGACCACCCGTGCCGTTGCGGCGCGTTCGGCGGTCCGTGAATCGGAAGAAATGGCCGTCGCCCGATCGGCATTCCAGAAAGTTGTAGAGTCTCGCGCCGAATCGGCGGCCGCACAGGTGCGGCTCATCACCGAGCTCCCGATCTTCCGCCAGTTCATGGGCGACGAGCCGGTCGCCAGCGACGCTGAAACGCTCAGAACGATGGCCGACACCTATCGCGGCCAGCTCGGCGCGCAGTTCGCCATCGTCACCGATCGGAACGGCAAATGGGTGGCCACGCCCGGTTGGCAGGAGAGCCACGCGACACCCGTGACGTTGCGCTCGGCGGTCTCCTCCGCGGTGAACGGGCGCGCGCAGTCGACGATGATGGTGATTGGCGAACGTCTGTTTCTGGTCGTCGCCGAACCGGCGCGATTCGCGGAAGAAACCCTCGGCTCGATGACCGTGGGCTTTGCGCTGGACGATGCCATCGCCCGCGCGCTGTCCCAGGTCACGCAGTGCGAGGTGAGCCTGATCGCCGGCACCAGCCTCGTCGCCAGCAGCATCGAGGGTGCGGCTCGAGGCGAGCTGCAGAAGCTGGTGGAAACGAGCGGTGATCTTCCGGCCGACGCCGGTGCGCCGGCACTCCATCACCTGGGGCGTCGAACATTTCTCGTCGGCACGTTTCCACTCCGCTCCGCGGCGAGCGGCGCGGCGGCCGGGCGGCTGGTGCTGCTGCGCGACTGGGCAGCTACGCAGCAGTTCATCGACGAGATTCAGAGCAAGTTCCTTCGGGCCGGGCTGATCGTGTTCATGTGCGCGCTCGCGGGCGGCATGATCTTCAGTCGCCGCGTGAGCCGGCCGATTCAGGACGTCGCCGCGGCCGCGCGCGAGATCGCCGCTGGTGGCGAGTGGTCGCGGCGGGTGCCGCTTCGCGGCAGCGCTGAAGCGGTGACGATGGCGGCGGCATTCAACGAGATGAGCACGAACCTGCGCCACTGGTACGATGACGCGCAGGCGAAGTCGGCGAACCTCGAAGCCTCGTTCGAGCGATTCCATTCGGTGACCGAATCGGCACGCGATGCGATCGTGTCGACCGACGAGCGTGGCGCCATCGCGTTCTGGAACCGCAGCGCGCACGTCATTTTCGGCTACGAGGAGGCGGAGGTCACCGGCAAACCGCTGACCTGTCTGATTGCCGCCGAGGACCGTCAACGGTACCTGGACGAGTTCGCCGCGAGCTGCGTGAATCGATCGGCCGGCGCCGGACGGATCATCGAAATGCTCGGCGTGCGGCAGGACGGCGGCACGTTTCCAATGGAGTGGTCGGCGTGGCAGCCCGGCGAGCAGGCGCATGTCACCGCCGTCATCCGCGACATCACCGAGCGCCGGCAGGCGCAGGAGGCGCTCAAGCAGCGCGATCAGCGTCTGCAGCAGGCCCAGAAGATGGAGGCGATCGGCCGGCTGGCCGGTGGCGTGGCGCACGACTTCAACAACCTGCTGACCGCGATCATCGGTTTCGGCGAGCTGGTGCGCGATAACCTGCAGGCGTCGGATCCAAATCGCGCCGACATCGTCGAAGTCCTCGGCGCCGCGCAACGCGCCGCGACGCTGACACGACAGTTGCTCGCCTTCAGCCGGCGACAGGTCGTCACGCCTCAGGTCGTCGCGCTCGATCAGGTCGTCGCCGGCACCGAGAAGATGCTGCGCCGCCTGATCGGCGAGGACATCGTGCTGTCGAGTCGCACTCTCCCCGACCTCTGGCGGGTCCGCGCCGACCCGGGGCAGATCGAACAGGTACTCGTCAACCTGTCGGTGAACGCCCGGGACGCCATGCCCGACGGTGGAGAGCTCCACATCGAGCTCTTCAATGCCGACATCGACGCGCCGACTGCAATGGCGCTTCCCGGCTTCGAGCCGGGACGCTACGTCTGCCTGGGCGTGACCGACAACGGCTCCGGCATCGAGCCCGCACTCCTCGCGCACATTTTCGAGCCGTTTTTCACCACCAAAGCGGAAGGCCGCGGGACCGGCCTGGGGCTGGCCACCGTCTACGGGATCGCGAAGCAGAACGGCGGATACGTCGAGGTCGACAGCCTGGTCGGGCGAGGGACCACATTCCGCGTCTACTTCCCCAGAGTTGAGACCACTGACGTCGCCGCGGGCATAGTAACGGCCGGCATCAGTCTCGAAGCGGCGTCGGAAACCGTGCTCCTCGTGGAAGACGACGATCGAGTGCGGGGCCTCGTCGGCAGCGTGCTGCGAAAGCGGGGCTATACGGTCCTCGAGGCGAGTCGGGGCGACCAGGCGCTGGCGCTCGCGTCCGGTCACACGGCGCCCATTCACCTTCTCCTCTCCGACGTCGTCATGCCTGGGATGAGCGGGCGAGTCGTGGCGGCGCGCGTCACCGAGCTGCGCCCCGAAGTCCGCGTGCTGCTGATGTCTGGATATTCCGACGATGCCGTGCTGCGCAGCGGCATCGAGGCCGCGATCACGCCGTTCATCCAGAAGCCGTTCTCGATGGAAGCGCTGGCGATCAAAATCCGCGAAACGTTGAGCGATCCCGCCGCGGCCTGATCCCGCAACATCCTTTTCGGCTCGGTGTACTCGTATTCGTCTACAATGCGGCGATTGGTGGACCGGTCGCGTCCGCGCTGCGTTTGCAGCGCCGGGCCTTCGCGGTCCGACACACAGGAGATCGCAATGCTTCGACGGCGTCGGATCTTCGTTGGGCTCATCGCCGCGACCCTCTGTCTTGGCATCAATGCGCTGCCGCCCGCACACGCAGCCGGCGAAGAGCTTCCGTCACGGTTGAGCGACAAGGCGTTCTGGCAGCTCGTGTCCGACTTGTCGGAGGCGGGAGGCTCGTTCAGGTCCGAGAATTTCCTGTCGAACGAGAACGCGTTTCAGACCGTGATTCCGGATCTGAAGGCCACGCTGCCGGCGGCCGGCGTCTACCTCGGCGTCGGGCCCGAGCAGAATTTCACGTACATCGTGGCGCTCCGGCCGAAGCTGGCGTTCGTCGTCGACATCAGGCGAGGCAATCTGCTCGAGCAACTGCTGTACAAAGCGTTCGTCGAGCTGTCGTCCACGCGCGCGGAGTTTCTATCGCGCCTGTTCGCGCGGAAGCGGCCCTCTGATCTGGCGGCGACTGCTCCGGTCGACACGCTCTTCTCGGCCTTTGCCACCGCCGCGCCAAGCGAGGAGCTGTTCAAGGAGAACTTTCAGGCGGCGAAGGACAAGCTCGTCAAGGATCACAAGTTCGCGCTGTCGGACGACGATCTGAAGGGCATGGAGTTCGTGTACTCGGCGTTCTTCCGCGGGGGTCCGGACCTGAACTATTCGTACTCGCCGAACGGCGCCAGTGGCTTCGCTGGCGGTGGCTTCCCGAGCTACATGGAGCTGATGATCGAGACCGACGGCCAGGGAGAACACCGGAGCTACCTGGCCAGCGAGGAGAACTTCAGGATTCTGCGCGAGTACGAGAGGAACAACGCGATCGTGCCAGTGGTGGGCGACTTCGGCGGAGAAAAGGCTCTGCGCGCGGTCGGCGACTACCTCCGGCAGCACAACGCGACGGTCACCGCGTTCTACACCTCCAACGTCGAGCAGTACCTGTTCCAGGAAGCGTACGCCTGGCGCCGCTTTCTGCAGAACGTCGCGACGCTTCCGATCGACTCGAAGAGCACCTTCATCCGGTCGATTTCCAACCGCGGATTTCCGTTCTCGCAGTTCCGCAGGATCTCGCCCGGAGCGCGCGCCTCGACGGCGTTGTGCCCGATCGCCGACGTCATCAAGTCGTTCAACGCCGGCCAGATTCACCGGTACGAAGACATCGTCGCCATGTCGAAGTGATCACCAGCGGCATGCACGAACAGGGTGCATCCATCATCTGGCATTTCGCAGGACACCGACGGCTCTGTCCAGATTGGCCTTGAACTGAGGATCGCCCGGCGCTATTCGTTGCGCCTCGCGGAAGTGCGTGAGGGCCTCGGCCAGGTTCCCCTTCGACGCCAGTGCCACTCCCAGAAAATTGTGGGCCGCCCCATCGCCCGGAGCCAGTTGCACCGCTTCGCGCGCATAACGCTCTCCGGTGTCGGCATCGCCCCGTTGCAGGGCTTTCTGCGCCTGGGCAGAGATGACGCGGGCCAGGCCGGCGCGCGCGTTGGAAGCGCCGGGCGCTAACGCGAGGATCGCCCGCCATTCGCCGGCCGCATCGTCGAGCTTGTCCTGCGCGGCCAGCGCCTCCGCGATCATGACGTGCGCGGGAATGCGATTGGGACGCGACGGACCGTCGGCCACGAATTGCCGGAGGACGGCGATCCCTTCATCGTACTGGCGCTGGACGATCAGCTCGGTGCCGAGGGCCGCGCGAGCGTCGGGAAAGTCGGTGACCGCGTCGCGCAGCAACGCGATCGCTTCAGCATGCTGCCCGGCCGTCACGAGCTCGGTGGCGAGCGCCATCCTTGCCCGGCCCTGCGGCCGGCGGTCGACGACCGTCCTCCAGAGGGTTGTCGCGTCCGCGAACTCGGCGTTCCGCGCGATCGTTCTGACGCCGAGCACGCCGAGCATCACCGCCGTCAGCGTCACTGCCGTGACATACGCAGGGCCCGTTGCCTTCGCGCCATTGGCGCTTCCCCTCGCGTTTTCGTGGCCCGCGCGTGGGCGGGACCCGTCCGCGGACGCGGAGCTGAGCCGTTTCGATCGGACTGTCGCATCGGCACGGGTGGTCACTGCTCCAGCGCGGTCGAATATGAACCGGCCGCCGAGGACGGCGAGCGTCGCCAGCGCCGCGAACGGCAGGTACATGCGGCGCTCTGCGCCGACTTCACTGCTGATCGGGATGATGCTCGACGTGGGCGCGAGCGTCAGAAAGAACGACGCCATCAGAAAACCGATCGGGCGCGACCGCACGAGCGCGAAGAGCGTTGCGACGAGCAGCGCGACGATGACCAGCGCGCCAGGTAAGACATCGCGGAGGGACAGGGGGCGGGGCAATCCATAGTCGAGGACGAGAGCGCTCGGCCAAACGCTCAGCCGCAGGTAGCGGCCGATCATCTCGACCTGATTCAACAGGTAGGTCCACGACCCGACGGTCGTCGACAGTCCCGCGGTCGAGCGCGGCACCGTCATCATCAGCGCGGCAGCGATCGCCCATGTTGCCGCGAGTCCGCCGTAGAACGGGGCGCGCGCGCGAATCGCAACGCCGAGCGATTCGAATTCGAATGCCCAGTCGTAGAGCACGACGACGATCGGCGCGACCATCATCGATTCTTTCGACGCCATTCCGCATGCGCACGCGACGATGGAGACCGCGTGCCACCAGGCGCGGTGCCTCGAACTCCCGCCAGGGGGACCGGGCCGTCCCGACCGTCGCGCGCGGATCGAGCTGTAGAGCGTCAGCAGAAAGAACAGCGCCATCAGCGACTCGCTGCGCTGAGTGATGTAGTTGACCACTTCGCTTTGCAGCGGATGGAGCGTCCAGAGCAGCGCGACGACGAGCGCGGTCGTGTCGGCCGGCGGTTGCTGCATTCCCTGCAGCGTCCGGCGGACGATGCCGAAGAGGAGCAGCGCGCAGCCGAGGTGGATCGCGATGTTGACGGCGTGATACCCGGTCTCGTGCAGGCCGCCGAGAGCGTAGTTGAGCGCGAACGACAGGTTGACCAGCGGTCGGCCCGCCGCCGGAGTTTCACGCGGCGGGCTCAGCGGATCGCCAGGCGGCCACAGGTGCTGGATCGTGCGATTGGTGACGATGGCCGTCTCATCGTCCCAGATGAAGGGACCGTTGAGACTGTTCCAGAAGGTGCCGACGCAGGCGACGGTGATGAGCAGCGCGAGCAGCCACGGCGAGCGTGAGCGAGCGGGAGAGGGCGACGCGGAGCGTGGCCTGCGATCCGGACGCGACGCGCTCATCGCGTGAATCGTAGCGTGGGTGGGCCTGAAAGGGGTTGGGGATTAGGGATTTGGGGTTAGGGGGATTAGGGAGTAGGGTGGGGGAATAGGAAGTTGGAGATTAGCGAAGCCAATCCCCAACCCCTAACC
>Ga0068858_100000515_pt1 | contig 40586 bp, 32 predicted proteins | sample KBSSwiS12_FD_66589 | JGI IMG/M metagenome (GOLD analysis project Ga0068858, IMG submission 66589) | Switchgrass rhizosphere microbial communities from Kellogg Biological Station, Michigan, USA - KBS Switchgrass S1-2 | ecosystem: Host-associated > Plants > Roots > Rhizosphere > Soil ... | reverse complement strand
GCACACGACCGGGTCGCACGCGACCTGCTCCTGGCGCGCGGCGGGCGCGAGATCGACAAGACCGACGGCATGCTGCTGCTGTTCGACGCGGCCACCGACGCGCTGGCCTACGCATCGGACTATCACCGCGCCCTGAAGGAGCTGCCGGTGCCGCTGTCCGCGCGGGCGGGCCTGCATGTCGGGCCGGTGATCCTGCGCGACAACAGTGCTGCCGACATCGCGCGCGGCGCCAAGCCGCTCGAGGTAGACGGCATCGCCAAGCCGACCACGGCCCGTGTGATGGCACTGGCGCAGGGCGGACAGACCTTGCTGACCGAGGATGCCAGGCGGGCCATCTCCGCGACGCCGCTGCACCTGTACTCGCACGGCCACTGGGTCCTGAAGGGACTCGCCGAGCCGGTGGAGTTGTTCGAGGCCGGCGACGCGGATGGGCGCTTCGACGCACCGCCCGAGGGCGACAAGGCCTTTCGCGTCGTCCGCGTCGATGATCGCTGGCTGCCGGTCAGGCAGGTGCCGAACAACCTCCCGCAGCCGCTGAGCAGCTTCATCGGCCGCCTGAAGGAGATCGACGAGCTCAGGCAGTTGCTGGGCGAGACGCGCCTGCTCACGCTGACCGGCTCGGGCGGCTGCGGCAAGACCCGCCTGGCGCTGCAGGTGGCGCGCGACGGGACGCCGGCCTTTCCGGACGGGGTCTGGCTGGTCGAGTTGGCGGCGCTGTCGGATCCGCTGCTCGTCCCGCAGACGCTGGCCAAGACCCTCGGTCTGCAGGCGGAGCCGGGCACCAGCCTGACACAGACGGTCGTCGCGCACTTGGGCGCGAAACACACACTGCTCGTGCTGGACAACGCCGAGCATCTGCTCGCCGCCTGCGCCGAACTCGCCAACGCCGTGCTGCAGCGCTGCCCGCACGTCACGCTGGTCGTGACCAGCCGCGAAGGGCTGGCGGTGGCAGGCGAGCTGACCTACCGCGTTCCCTCGCTGTCGCTGCCCGACCCGAGGCGAGACGCCACCCCTGAGGGCTTGGCGCCGTACGAGGCGGTGCGCCTGTTCGTCGAGCGCGCGCGCTTGCATTCGCCGCAGTTCGCGCTGACGCGCCGAAACGCGCCTGCGGTGGCTTCGGTCTGCCATCGACTCGACGGTATCCCGCTCGCCATCGAGCTCGCGGCGGCGCGCCTGCGTTCGCTCGCGGTCGACGAGCTGAACGCGCGCCTGGACCAGCGCTTTCGCATTCTCACCGGCGGCTCGCGCACCGCGTTGCCACGCCAGCAGACGCTGCGTGCGCTGATCGACTGGAGCCATGACCTTCTGAGCTCCACCGAGCAGGCGCTGCTGCGCCGGCTTTCGGTCTTCGCCGGTGGCTGGACACTCGCCGCGGCCGAACAGGTGTGCGCAGGCGACGGCGTCACCGGAGACGCGGTGTTGGACCTGCTGACCGCGCTTGCCGACAAGAGCTTGGCGCTGGCCGAGGCGCGCGACGGCGCCGTCCGCTACCGCCTGCTGGAGACGGTGCGCCAGTACGCGCGCGACCGCCTGCTCGAGCAGGGTGAGGGCCAAGCCTGGCGCGACCGTCATCTTGCCGTGTTCGCCGCCCTGGCGAAGGAGGCCGCGCCTCATCTGCGCGGCGCCGACCAGCAGCTGTGGATGGATCGGCTCGAGATCGAGCACGACAATCTGCGAGCCGCATTGACCTGGTCCTGCGCCGACGGCGGCGACGTCGGCGCGGGAATGGGAATGGCCGATGCGCTGTTCTCGTTCTGGTACGTGCGCGGCTATCTGGCCGAAGCCTATGCCTGGTACACCGGCTTGTTGGCGGTCGAAGCCGAGGTCCCCCCGGCGCTGCGCACCGAGATGCTTTCGGGTGCCGGCGTGATGGCCTGGCAGAAGGGCGACTATGCGGCCTCGCGCAGCTACAACGAGTCCGCTCTCGAGATCCGGCGCACGCTCGGCGACCGCCTGAACATCGCCACCGCGCTGATGAACCTGGGTCTCGTCGACTTCGACCAGGGTGACTACGAAGCCGCGCGTCGGCGCTTCGAGGAAGGCCTCGCGATCCGGCGCGAGCTCGGCAGTCCGAAGTCGGTCGCGGCGGCCCTGCACAACCTCGCTGCTGTGGCCGAAGTCGTCGGCGACCACGATCGGGCGTGGCAGCTGTTCGAAGAGACGATGCAGATCTACCGTCGGGTCGGCGATCCCTGGGGGATGGCGATCTCGACCAGCAACCTTGCTGCGGTCGCCGCGCATCGGGCCGACCACCGGGCTGCGCACGCGCTCGACGTCGAGAGCCTGTCCATCCGGCGGCAGCTCGGCGACAGGCCGGGGATCGCCGAGTCGCTCGAAGGGCTGGCCAGGGACCTGTGCGCGCTGGGCTCGCCGGCACGCGCGGCGCGGGCGTGGGGCGCTGCCGAGCGCCTGCGCGAAGAGATCGGCGTTCCGATGTCGCCGACCGCGCGGGCCGACCACGTCCAGCAGGTTACAGCCGCTCATTCGGCGATCGCGGAGCCCGCCGAGTTCGACCGCGCCTGGCAGGAGGGGCGGTCGACGTCTCTGGAACAGGCGATCACCGACGCGCTGCAGCCGCAAGGCCTCTGAGCGCCGGCGTCATCGACCCAGGCGTTCATCGACCCTGTCCCGCGACGACAGCGGCGTCAAGACCGATGTCGTCAGTGTCACGGGATGAGCCAGCGAAACTCTGGCGCTAATCAGTCGATGCGTAGTGCACGTACGACTCGCGGACCATGCCGTCCTTGTCGAAGAACAGCACCTCGACGACATGCGTGCTCGTGATGCCCTTGTAGTGAATCGCAATGCTGTCGACGCCGCGCAGCACATCGAGCACGGTGAACTTGATGTGGTCAAACACCTCGAAGCCCTTCTTCACGTACGCGCGCAGCGCCGCCTTGCCCTGCACGGTGCCGCTGGGGTCATGGCTCAGCCGCGCGATCAACGGGGAGTGGAAGATCACGTCGTTGGCGTAGAAGGCCAGCACGCGATCGAGGTCCTTCGACTCGAACGCGGCGACCCAACGCTTCACGTAGTCGGCCGTCTTCTCCATCGTCAGCATCGATGTCTCCTCTGGGGTGCGCTGCGGCGGCCGGAGCTGGGCCGAGCGTCGGCCAAGTGTGCCACGCGCGACCTTCACCGCCGGTAGTCGGCGACAAGCGGGCTATCCCGAACGACTGCTTGGCGCCCCATCTGTACGATGAGCCTGCCGAGGGCGTCAGGGCACGAGGATGAGGATCCAATTGACGAGCCGGTGCGCGTCAGCCTCGCTGACGTCCTGGGCGTTGGGAGGCATCGCCGAGGCTCCGACCTTGCCGGCCCAGTGCCTCGCGTTCCGGTCCGAGCCACTGAGGACCGTGCGCGTCAAGCGCTCATGGGCGATGGGATCGTCGCGGTACTTGAGGGCGACGTCACGCCACGCCGGAGCGATCGGAGGCAGGCCGTCCGCACGCCGCGCGGCTGGCATGATCGTGTGGCATTCCATGCAGCCACTCGCGTTCGCGAGCTTGATCATGGCGTCGTCGTACTCCGCCGGATTGGCGTGCACCGTAACCGCCGCGACGAGGAGCGCGACGACGAAGCACGATGCGGTTCGAATCACGCGGATCAGCAACATGCCTGATGCTAGGGCGCATCTCGCCGGAACACCTTGCGCGACGTCAAGATGTCGGCGAATCGCTCCGTGCGCTGACGGTCGGCATACGGATCATCAGCTCCGGATCGACCGAAGGGCGCCAGTGCGGCTGTCGTACGGCGCGAGATGGTGGCCCCTTCCGCGCGGTTCGCAGCGCCTCAGCCGTCGCATGCCTTCAGGAGCAGCGCACTTTGTCTCGCCGGGCGCGGCACGAATCGCGGATAGTCAGCGCGCCCCGCGCGTGTTGAGATACACCGAGTAGAGCGAGGTCGTGCCGCAGACGAACATGCGGTTGCGCTTGGCGCCGCCGAAGCACAGGTTCGCGACCGACTCCGGGATCAGCACCTTGCCGAGCAAATCGCCGTCGGCTGCGTGGCAGTGGACGCCGTCGCCCGCGCTCAGCCAGAGGTTGCCGTGGACGTCGACGCGCAGACCGTCGTACAGCCCCACCGGGCAAGTGGCGAAGACCTCGCCGCCGGTGAGGACGCCGTCGGCCGCGACCCGAAAGCGGCGCACGTGGTGTGGCCCATCGACGACATGGGTCGCGCCGGTGTCGACGATGTAGAGCAGTGATTCGTCGGGCGAGAATGCGAGGCCGTTGGGTTGGACGAAGTCGCTCGCGGCGACGCTGACCGCGCCGCTCGCGCCGTCGACCCGATAGACGCGCTGCGCGCCGATCTCGCTCGGCGCCGCGTCGCCTTCGTAGTCGCTGTCGATGCCGTAGCTTGGATCGCTGAACCAGACGCTGCCGTCGGACTTCACCACCACGTCGTTGGGCGAGTTGAAGCGCTTGCCCTCGAAGTGCGAGGCCAGGACCGTGCGCGTCCCGTCGTGCTCGGTGCGCGAGACGCATCGACCGCGGTGCTCGCACGAGACCAGCCGCCCCTGGAAATCGACGGTGTGGCCGTTGCTGTTCAGCGCCGGCTGGCGAAACACCGAGACCGAGCCGTCGGTCTCGTCCCAGCGCATCACGCGGTCGTTGGGAATGTCGGACCAGACCAGGTAGCGACCGGCAGGGAACCACGCCGGCCCTTCGGCCCAGCGGCAGCCGGTGTAGAGCCGCTCGACGTGGATGTAAGGCAGCGCGAGCTTGCGGAAGCGCGCGTCGACGACCTGGAAGCTAGAGGTGAGGTCGAGGCCCATGGCAGTTCTCCGATCGCATCAATCCGAATGGCGCCGGCCGCGCCCGTAGACCAGAAGCATCGCGATGATGACGACGCCGTAGATCACGTGGCGGCCGAATTCTTCCATCTGCATCACCGACAGGATCGACTGCAGCAGGGTGATCAGGATCACGCCGGCGACCGTGCCGAGATAGTTGCCGCGGCCGCCGAGGATCGAGGTGCCGCCGAGCACGACGGCGGCGATCGCCGGCAGGAGGTAGGGATCGCCCATCGCCTGCGCCGCCTTGCTGGCATAGCCAGCGAGCAGGACGCCGCCGAACGCCGCCAGGCCGCCCGAGAGCGCGAACGCCGCCATCACGACGGTTCGCGTGCGCGCCCCCGAAAGATAGGCGGCGCGTTCGCGGTTGCCGATCGCGTAGACGGTGCGGCCGAAGGTGGTTCGCGTCAGCAGGAAGACCGCCGCCGCGCCGACCACCGCCCACACCAGGAGCGCGTTCGGGATGCCGAAGAGGCTGTGGCCGGTGGCGATGAAGCGCATCGCTGGCGAGGATGCGTCTTGCGGCGAGAAGCCTCCGGTGTGCACGACCATCAGGCCCTGCGCGACGGCATTGACGGCGAGGGTGACGACCATCGACGGCAGGCGCAGGAAGGCGACGCCGACACCGTTGACGAGGCCGAGCCCGACGCCGCAGGCGATGCCGACCGGGATCGCCAGCATCACGCCGAGCGGGCCCCAGCCGGTCGCCGCCGTCGCCATCATGCCGCCGACGGCGACGACCCACGGCACCGACAGATCGATCTGGCCGAGCAGGATGACGATCATCATGCCGGTGGCGATGACGCCGAGGAACGACGCGACCTTCAGCTGCTGCAGCAGGTACTCGGGCGACAGGAAGCTGCTCGAGTAGACGCTGCCGACGAGGAGCAGCGCGACGATGCAGCCGAAGGCCGACAGCGTGGCCGGATCGACGTGACGGCGCCAGGCGGCCCGGCTCGTGCCACCCCGGCGCGCGGTCGCTTCGGCGTCAGCCATAGAGGTCCAGGCGGTTGCGCATGCGCAGCAACCGCACCGCGCCGAGGCACACCGCTGCCGAGAGCACGACGCCCTGGAACAAGGGCTGCCAGAGGGGGTCGAGGTTGAACACGAACAACAGGTCGCCGATGGTGCGAAACATCAGCGCGCCGAAGATCGCGCCGATCGCGCTGCCCGAGCCGCCGAAGAGCGACACGCCGCCGAGCACGACGGCGGCGATCGAATAGAGCGTGTAGGTGTTGCCGTTGGCAGCCGAGGCCTCGCCCGAGTAGGTGATGCAGGTGAGGAACAGCCCGGCGATCGAGGCCAGCAGGCCCGAGAGCAGGTAGGCGACGAACTTGGCGCGGCGGATCGGCACGCCCGACATGTAGGCGGCGAGTTCGGACGAGCCGACCGCGTACGCTGCGCGCCCGGTCGCCGAATGCCGAAACGGCAGCCAGACCACGAGCACCACCCCGAGCAGGAGGGCCAGGCTCGCCGGCACGCTGCCGCCGGGGAGCTGGCCGGTCAGCGCCTCCGCCAGCGAGGCATTGACGTCGCCGCCGGGAACGCGGCGCAGGGCCAGCGCGGCGCCGTAGTAGACGGCACCGGTGGCGATCGTCGTGACGATCGGCTGCAGCCGTCCGTAGATCACGATCAGGCCGTTGATCGCACCGCACAGGCAGCCGACGCCGAGGACCGCGAGCACGCCGAGCGCCGTCGAGCGCGGCGAGCCGACGACGATCGCCGAGGCCAGGCAGTTGGCGAGCACCATCACCATGCCGACCGAGAGGTCGATGCCCGAGGTCAGCACCACCAGCGTCTGCGCCATCGCGACGATCGCCAGCAGCACGCCCTTGTTGGCCGCGGTCGTGGCGACGTTGGCATTGAGGCCGACAGGATGGTTGCTGGCGTAGATCGCGAACATGACGACGAACGCCAGGAATGCGAGCAGCGTCCCGCGATGCTCGCGCAGGCGATAGGGCCAATCGCCGCTCATGGCCGGGCCGCGGCGCGCGCGCTGCGCGCGTCGTCGCCGATGTTGAGAGCGCTACTGATCAGCGCATGCTCGGTGATCTCGGCGCCGGCCAGTTCGCGCCGTACCCGGCCGTCGTACATCACGAGCACGCGGTCGCAGCAGCCGACCAGCTCGTCGTAGTCGGTCGAGTAGAAGAGGATCGCGGTACCGGCCTCGGCGAGTTGGCGCAGCAAGGCGTAGATCTCCTGCTTGGTGCCGACGTCGATGCCGCGCGTCGGATCGTTGAGCAGGAGGATGCGCGGCGCCATCATCAGCCACTTGGCGAGCACGAGCTTTTGCTGGTTGCCACCCGAGAGCGAGCTGGCGGGCAGGTCGGTGCCGTCACTGCGGATCGCCAGCAATCGCACCATCCGTGCGACCGCCTCGGCCTCCGCCGCGCCGTCGACGACACCGACCCTCGACAGCCGGCCAAGGGCGGCGAAGGACAGGTTGTCGCGCACCGACATCGCCAGCATCAGGCCCTCGGTCTTGCGGTCCTCGGGAATCAGTGCCATCCCGATGTCGCTGCGCTTGGCCGCGGCCGGGCCGGAGATGGCGACCCGACGACCGTCGATCAGCACCTCGCCGGTCGTGCCGCGCAGCACGCCGAAGAGCGCCAGCAGCAGCTCGCGCTGGCCCTGGCCGTCGAGGCCGCCGAGGCCGATCACCTCGCCCGCATGCAGGCGCAGCGACACGTCGTCGAGGCGGGCGTTCCAGCCCAGGTGGCGCAGCTCGAGGCGCGGCGCGTCGCCGGGCGTCGCACGCACCGCCAACGGCGGAAAGACGGCGCTGTATTCGCGGCCGATCATCAGCTCGACAACCTCGCGGTCGCTCTTCGTACCCGCCGGGTAGGTGGCGACACTTCGGCCGTTGCGGAACACCGTGCAGTCGTCGGCGAGCTCAGCGATCTCGTGCATGCGATGCGAGATGTAGACCAGGGCCAGGCCTTCGTCGCGCAGGCGCTTTAGGACCGAGTAGATCTTCATCACGTCGGCGGCGGTCAGCGCGGAGGTTGCCTCGTCGAGGATCAGGATCCGCGGCCGTCGGGCCAGCGCCTTGGCGATCTCGACCATCTGCCGGCGCGACAGCGAAAGGTCCTTGACCAAGGCGAGCGGATGGATGTCCTCGGCGCCGGCGCGCGCCAGCGCCGACTCGGCCATGCGGCGCTGCGCGCGCCGGTCGATCAGGCCGAAGCGGCGCGGCGGGTTGCTGATCGCCACGTTGTCGGCGACCGAGAGATCCGGGATCAGCGACAGTTCCTGGAAGATGCAGGCGATGCCCGCCGCGTGCGCCGCCGCGGGCGACTCGAAGGCGACCGGCCGGCCGTCGAGAAGCAACTGGCCGGCGTCGGGCTGGACGACGCCGGCCATGACCTTGATCAGCGTCGATTTCCCGGCGCCGTTCTCGCCCAGCACGGCATGGATTCGCCCGGCATCGATGGCGAGATCGGCGCCCTCGAGCGCCCGCACGCCGCCATAGCGCTTGGCCACGCCCTGCATCACGAACAGGCTCATCGGCCGCCCCCGCACTTCGCCCGCTGCGAGCCAGCGGCGGTCGACGGCCGCCCCGCGCGCGACCCTGTCACCGCTACTTGTTCGCTTCGGTCTGGCCCATGATCTCCTGCGCGGTGAAGTTGATGCCGCAGGTGGGGAACGAGTTGCCGACGAAGAAGTTGTCCGAGAGCTTGGCGTAGAAGTCGGTGCCGTCCTTCAGGTTCGGAAACTCGGCCTTGGCCAGCGGCAGCTTCACCGACTGCGGCACGACCTTGCCCTCAAGCGCGGCGATCGCCGTCTTGATCGCCACCGCCACCTGCGCCGGGCCGGTGCCCGCCGACGCGCACTTCAGGCCCTGGCCCGCGTACTGGCTGCAGAACTTGCGAAAGCCGTTCTCGGTCTCGCCGCCGAAGGGCACGAACGGATGCTTGGCGTCGATCATCGCCTGCACCACGCCGGTGTCGCCGCCCTGCGCCGTGATCGCGTCGAACTTCTTGTGCACGGCGATCGCGTCGGCGGTGACCTTCTGCGCCGTCGGGTCGTCCCACTTGCCGATCACCTCGACCGTTTCCCACTTCTTGCCCGAGGCCTTGAGCACCTCCTGGATGCCGTCGTGGCGATCGCGATCGACCGAGGTGCCGGAGACGCCGCGCACCTCGAGCACTTTGCCGCCGTTGGGCACGTACTTCACCAGCCATTCGGCCCAGTATTTTCCGAGCCCTTTCTGGTCGACGTTGACGTTGATGGCCTCTTCGGTGTCGAGGATGTTGTCGAACGCCACCAGCACGACGCCGGCATCGTTGGCGCGCTTGATCACCGGCTTGAAGGCGGCCGGGTTCTGCGCGTTGACGACGACCGCGTCGTAGCCGGAGTCGATGAAGTTGTTGATCGCCGCGATCTGCGCCGCGACGTCCTCGCCGGTCGAGACGACCTTGAATTCCTTCAGCTTGGCCGCGACATCGGGCTGTGCCGCATAGGCCTTGGCGGTCTTGATCATCTGGATGCGCCAGGTGTTGGCGACGTAGCCGTTGGCGAGTGCGATCCGGTACGGACCCTTCTTCGCCGGATACTGGAACAGCTTGGTGTCGCCGGCCCAGGGCGCGAAGCAGGACGGATCGGAGTTGGCGGCGGTCACCACCTTGGGCGGTGCGGCCAGCGCGGAAGCGCCGAAGCAGCCCGCGGCGACGATCGCCGCCGGCAGCCCGACGAGGTGGAAGCGTGACTTCGAGAGCATGGCTTCGTCTCCTCTGATTTGCCTGGAAGGCGAGTTAATGTATCGATTTACTAAATCGAAGCAAGTCCGCAAATACCCGAGGCGCCTCTCGCCTTTTTGACGCGGGAGGAGGCTTCCTCTCGACGCTCGTTTCCACTCTATGCCTTCGGCGGCGCCTCGGCCTCCACCTGCTCGACCGCCGCGCTGACGCCCGCCTGGCGGGTGGTGGCGGCCGTTTCCGCAGCGCTGCCGCGATCACGACGCGCGTCGGGCAGCATTTCGGCCAGCCACTGCACGAGCAGCCCGGTGTATGCGCGCTGACTCGTCTCGTCCGAGGCGCCGTGATCGGCACCCTTCATGCATCGGTACGTGAGCGAGCGGGTCTGCGTAAACGCGGCGCGATAGCTCTTGATGACGGCGGGCGGAATGATGTCGTCATGCTCCGATTCGAGCAGCAGCACGTCGCCCTTGAACACCGAGCAGGCACGCAAGGCGCGATTCGTCGCGGCCTCGACGAAGCTGCGGCGATAGGCGCGCAGGTCGTGGTCCTGGTGCAATTGCAGCTTCGGAAGCTCCCAGCCGGTGTCGATGTAGAGCGCCGGGGCGCGTAGCGCGAGCCACGACACCTGCCGCATCGACGTCAAGATCGTCGCCAGGTAACCGCCATAGCTGCTGCCCACCACGGCGATCGCCGAGGCGTCGACGTAAGGATGCGCAGCCAATTCGTCGTAGGCCGCCAACAGGTCGTAAAGATTGCTCTCGCGTGACACCTTGTCGCGCTGCGGTTGGGTGCCGGCGTGCCCGCCCAGGTCGAACGTCAGGCATGCGCAACCGAGCGCCGCGACCTCGCGTGCACGTGCCAGGTACTGCTGCTGGCCGCCACCCCAGCCGTGCACGAAGAGCACGCCGGGAACGAGCACACCCGGCAGGACCAGCGTTCCGTCGATGCTGCCGGAGCCGCCCCGGATGGCGACCTTCTGTTCACGAACCGCCATCGCGATGCAGTTCCGCGTACTTGGTGATCGGCCCGAGATGATCGTCGACGCCGGAGAAGTACAAGATCGCCCCATCGGGCACCGGCACGTCTGGCCCGTGGACCTCGGTGGTCGATGCGCGCACTCCTTGCAACGCGGGATCGTCGTTCAGGGCCTCGAGTGCCGCCACCTCCGCGCCGCTGGCGCCGCCGATTCGCCACGACTGCTCGAGGACCCCCATGCACTGGCGACCGCTTGCGTCGCATCCCTCGGCAACGTCGTAGTTGCACCGAGACGCGAACATACCGCTGAAACAGGCTAACGCGGCTTCGTGATACGTGCGTGCGCTTCGGATCGCCCGTCGCGCTTGGTCTTCCAGTTCCAGTCGATCGAGGGCCTCGAAGCCACCACGCACGACCTTGATGGAGGAACCGCCGTAGACCTCCTTGCCGTGGCGGCTGCGCGTGGTGCGCTGAGTGCCGATGTAGCTGGCCAACAGGGATCCGACGCGGACACAGCCTATGCTGTAAGTGCGCACGCCGAGGAGGTTGCGTTCGAGGACGATGCCGCCAGGGAATTCAGCGGGATCGATTGCCGCGAGTTGCGCTTCGAGATCCGCCTCGTCACGCGCCACGGACTGGCCCGCACCTCCGATGCCGCTGGCCAACTTGACGCGTACATCGCCGCCTTGAAGCAACCTGCGTCCCGCGACACGGGCGTCGCCCAGAGAGAAGGCCGACCAGCCTGGTAAGGTGACACCGCGCACGCGCTCGGCGAAGTCGGACTGCCAGCCTTGCGGCGCCAGGGCTCCCGACTCGATCAATGGATGGGTGATCGTCTTCGCCGCCGCGAACGGGAACGGCACGACGCCGCCGAACAGATCCGTGTCACCGCGGATGTTCAGCGCGCCGGCGGCCTCGAGGGAGGCGATGGTCACGTCCGGCACGACGTAGCCGAGATCGATCGGGCGCGGAAGCGCGATGTCCCTGATCTCGTCGAACCCGCATCCCATCATCGCCGCCAGCCGCACCGCGACGCCGCGTTGAGTGACGCGCTCATGCTCGCGCGCATCCGTGCGACAGAGGAGGTACGTCACCTGCCGCTTCGCGGCGATCGCCGGCCATGCAGAAGCCATCGTAGACGCGGGGCAAGTGCCATGCCCGCCGAGGGGTCGAGGAGCAGCGAATCTTCGGACCCGCCCTCTCCTTGCTTCTGGATAGAGGGCGCTCCGTCCGAAGCACAACCGGCACCTAGGCCAAAGGCTGTGCCGCGCCAGCTGAATTGGCAGACCTGTATTCGCTGTGGGGTTTGTCGATCGGTACTGGCGGTGACAAGCGTCGCCAAGAGCAAACTTGCGGTCTGGGTTGATCCGCTCACGTGGGGGAACACTATGGACGCTCGGGACCGCCTGCAGGTGACGGTTGATTTGCTGGTCCAGGCCGGCAAGGGCATCCTGGCAGCCGATGAGAGCGGCCCGACGATAGCCAAGCGCTTCAAGGCGATTGGCGTGGAGTCGACCGAGGAAAGCCGGCGCGCCTATCGCAATCTGCTGCTGGCGACGCCCGGGCTCAGCGCCTTCATCAGTGGCGTCATCCTGTACGAGGAGACGCTGCTCCAGCGAGCCGAGGACGGCGTGCCATTGCCGGAACTGGCCTTGCGACAAGGTCTTGTGCCCGGCATCAAGGTCGACGCCGGCAAGATCGCGCTCGCGCATGCGCCGGGCGATGAGATCACTCAGGGGCTCGACGGGCTGGCGAAGCGCCTCGGCGCCTACAAGGAACAAGGCGCGCGTTTCGCGAAGTGGCGCGCGGTCTACAACATCTCCGACACGTTGCCGAGCCGGCTCGCGATCGAGGCCAACGCGGACGCGTTGGCCCGCTACGCCGCGATCTGCCAGGACGAAGGCGTCGTGCCGATCGTCGAGCCCGAGGTGCTAATGGACGGCGGTCATACCATCGAACGTTGTGCCGAAGTAACCCAAGCCGTGCTGCACGAAGTCTTCGACGCCCTGCATCGAAACCGGGTAGCTCTCGAGCACATGCTGCTGAAGCCGAGCATGGTCGTCGCCGGCAAGGAACAGGCAAGACAGGCGCAGGTGGACGAAGTCGCCACGCAGACGGTGCGCATACTGAGGCGAAGCGTGCCAGCGGCCGTGCCGGGCATCTTCTTCTTGTCTGGCGGACAGACGCCTGCCGAGGCAAGCGCCCATCTGGACGCGATCAACCGGCTCGGACCGCAGCCGTGGGCGCTTAGCTTTTCTTACGGGCGCGCGTTGCAAGATCCGGTGTTGCACGCCTGGAAAGGGCAGGCCGCCAACGCGCGCGGCGCCCAGGATGCGTTGCTCGAACGAGCGCGACTAAACGGGGCGGCGCGCGAGGGTCGTTACGACTCGGCGATGGAGGTTACAGGCGGGCCGCCGCCGGCGAAACGAACGTGAGCCCACCCTCCTCGCCAGGGTCATGTGCGATTAGCTCAAAGAAACACCTACCCGTCACGCGGCGCGCGAGGTGCGCTTGTCGACTACGGGTTCACGCAGGTGAAGGAAGCGGCGGCGTTGACGTCGCCGCTACCGTTGTACCCCGCCCATTTGGGATAGTCGCACAGCGGCCTGCTGCGGCCCGGCACGCCGACCGTGTCGACGGTCACTTGATTCGCTGGTGCGACGCCGCCCTCCGCCCACTGCTCCAGCGCCGTGAGCGAGTCCCAGGTCGCATTGAACTGGCTACTGACGGCGTGGCCGAACCCCGGAACCTCGTAGTAGCGCACAAAGCTTCCGACTTCATCCGTCCCAAACATTTGCACCAGACGCTGGTAGTACTCCTCAGTCGCGCGGGTACTGACCAGCACATCCTGCAATCCGTGCGCGAGGAGCAGCTTTCCGCCCCGCGCGGCGAACGCAGAAATGTCGGGGGACTGATCGATCATCCGGCTCAGCTCGCGCCAGCGAAGCGACCAGTCGCTGCGCTGCTGTGGGTCGAAGGAAAGCGGGTTGAACGTCAGGTCGCGTGTGATGATGTTCTTCAGTACGCCGTCCAACTGCTGGCTGATGTATGGCGCCGTAGTTGGCATCGGATTGGCGGGTTGCGCCGAACCGAGGTTGAGGAACACGACGGTCGGCTGCACGGGGGACGACGACGTGATGCCGAGGTCCGCGCCCCAGACGTTGTAGCCGGGGTATTCCTTGTTGCCGCGGGCCAGCGGGAATGCGAAGCGGGCCGGCGCATTCATCGTGCGAACCGCTGCGATCTGCGCATCCGACAGGCAAGTGTCGCCACTGTCGACCCCACCGGGGCAGCGTAGCGGGGAGGAAATCAACATGGCCGTCGCCGGGTCGAACGTGGCATTGCACGCCCCCTGGTTGCTGATAAGGCCGTCGATGAGCCCGTCCAGCGCGTCGCAGGCCTGCATGGCCGACTGGAACAGGGCCAGACGCTTGTTCGCGTTGAGATAAGCCCCCGGCTTCGACAGCGCTAGCGTTGCCACCTGCCCTCCCAGCATGGCAGACGCCTGGTTCCAGGCCGGGTACCAAGCAACCGCCCCGTTCCAGTCCTGCGGCCAGCGCTGGATGCTTTGCAACGCCTCGCGGCCGCCGGTAGAGCCGCCAGCGAAGTACGACTTCAGCGGCGCTGCGCCATAGCGGGCCATGATGACGTACATCGCCGCGTCTCGCGTCTTCTTCAACGCGTCGCCGCCCCAGTTGGCCAGCGACTCGTCATTCAGGCCGAAAGAGCCGTCCAGCGAGCCTCTCGGGCCGGCCTGGTGACCGGAATCGCTGGCGAATACCGCGTAGCCACGCGTCACGGGCAGGGGTTTGTCGGTCGCGCCGGCCGGAATGTTGCCGGTGACGTTAGGAATGCTGCCGTCGAACCCACCGCCGCCGTACATCAGCGCCTTTTGATTCCAGCTGGTGGGAAGGGCGACGCGGAAGAGGATGTTGGGTGCGGAGGCGTCCACGGGGGAGATGCGAGCGTCCACGCGACAGTATTCAGCCACCAAAGCAGCCCCGGCGCCGGCGGCGGGCACGACGGCGGCACTGGTCACCGCACCGCCCGTCGTCGGCAGGCCGATGGCGCTGGCGGGGATCGCCATGCCGGCCAGATCGGCGCAGGACGCGGGCGCCTGCGCGGCCGCCATCGGCGCAGTACAGGCCATCAGAACCAATACGGCCAAGCCGCGGCCCGACAAGCGGTCCGCTCCCAGATCACGCGGGGAGTCCATGTCGTCTCCTTGGGTACAACTTGCAAGTGGCGCGCAGGATCGCTGGTGGGCGGGCCACTGGGGACCCAGGCGCGGTCGAAAAGTCAGCTCAATGCTCGCTTGCTAGTGTCTGTGGGTGAATTGGTCGCTTCAATGTCAAGCGGATACACAGCCAGGCGCAGCAAAGTGTCTTTTGCGCCCACCGCACGGCATGTACCTAGGAGCCTGAGCCCAAAGAACTTCATGGACTACGGCGGAACGCTGAAGGACGGCACCAACCCATGGATCCTGACAGCCTGACCGGTCAAGTTGCGCGCCGCCGGAGAGCACAGGAAGAGTGCCAGCGCAGCGGCGTCGTCGAGCTCCGGGTCGTACGGTATCGCGCTGCTGCCCTTGTCTTGAATGCGCGAGCGGCCGGCGCCGACAAGGATCGCGTTGACGCGGACGCCGTCTGGGCCGAGTTCGTGCGCGAGCGATCGCATCAGGCCGAGGACCGCCCAAGTGCTCGAAGCCGCGGCGGCGCGAAACGCGTCGCTGGTTTCGCCGGGGGACGATGCCGTCATGACCATGCATCCTCCTTCAAGCGAGCCCTTGAGCAGCGGCACCGCGCGACGCGCGAAATGGAACTGGCTGTGCAGATTGACAGCGATGGTGCGCTCCCAGCCGGCGCCGTCGATCGTCTCGACGGGGCCTGTCGGCCCGGCGATGCCACCGTTGCCGATCAGCACGTCGAGGCCACCGAGCGCGCCTTGCACGTCTTCAAATACCGAGCCGACGTCCGCGGAGATCGAGACGTCGGCCATGCTGTGGGTGATGCCGGGCACTTCCGAGCGCAGGCGGTCGAGTGCACTGCGATCGACGTCGCAGACGTGAACTCGGGAACCGGCCAGGTGGAACGCCCGCGCGATCGCCGCGCCGACACCCCGGGCGCCCGCGGTGACCAGAACGCGCAGGCCACGCGCCGGGCGAAGCGAATCGAGGATCGACACGAGGAGCAGTCTGGCCGGCCCGCCGGCGAAACCCAATGTGATTCGCGCACACTGGCATGGACTCTTCAATGTGAGGAGAATCGACGCGCATGAGGCACGCGATCCACGTCGACAGCAGCGAGCAGACTGTGCGCGACCTTGTCGCGATGCTGCACCAGGGCGCGCCGGCCGACGAGTTCGCGCGCCGCCTCGCCGACATCGACGCGCTGCCGCCGAGCTATCCGGGCAAATCGACCCTGGTGGAAACGCTCCGCATGGCCATGGCCGTGCGCAACCGACTCGAGCTGCAGGAGCAACGCGAGCGCGGCCTGCTCGCGGTCATCGCTTCGGCGCAGGATCTGTCGAGCCGGCTCGACCTCCAGGAGCTCCTGCGCACGATCGTCTCGCGCGCGCGCATCCTGGTCGGCTCCGACATCGCATGGCTCTCGACGTACGACGCCGAGCTCGGTGAGTTCCACGTGGTCGTCGTGGATGGCGCGCTGTCGCAGCGACCCGCGGGCATGGTCGCGCGGCGTGATCGCGGCGTCGCCGGCCTCGTCATGACGACCCGGCTGCCGTTCACGACCCCCGACTATCTGCACGACAACCGCTTCACGCACGACCCCGAGCTCGACGACACGTTCCGCGAGGAAAGCATCGCCGCGCTCGCCGGCGTCCCGCTGATCTGGGACGGCGAGGTGATCGGCCTGCTGTTCGTCGCCGACCGCTACCACCGCACGCACACCGCGCAGAGCACGTCCTTCCTCTGCACGCTCGCAACCCACGCCGCGGTCGCACTGCGCAACGCGCGCGACTTCGAGCGGGCGAACGCGGCGCTCGCGAAGGCGGACCAAGCGCGCGCCGAGCTCGAGCAGCACGTGCAGAGCATCCAGGCAGCGACCGACGCGCACGAGAAGATCACGTCGCTGCTCGCCCGCGGGGCGTCGCTGGCGGCGCTCTGCGAGGAAGTCGCCCAGCTCCTGGGGGGAAGCGTGCTGGTGCTCGACGAGACGAATGTCATCGTCAGCCGCGGCGTCGCGAGGGGATACAACGATTCCGCCGCACTCGCATACGCCCCGAGCGGCGAGCATGCCAGCGCGCTGGCTCGCGCGGCGCGCGCGAGCCGAACAACGGGCCGCTCGGTCGTTGCCTACGAGGCAGACGGCGAGACGTGCCGCGCGCTGCCGCTCAACGGCGGCGACGACATCCTCGGTACGGCACTGCTCTTCCATCGCGACACGCTCGCAGAAGTCGCTGTGCGCACGTTCGAGCGCAGCTGCAGCGTCATCGCCGTCGTCTTGCTGTCGCAGCACCGCGCCGAAGCTTCACGCAATCGCAGCGCGTCGGTGCTGCTGCGCTCGCTCGTCTCCCCACGTCAGGACGACCCCGCCGTGCTCGCCGACCGTGCCGGGCAGCACGGGCTCGATCTGACGAAGCCGCTGTCGCTCGTGGTCGTCGAGATGGACAGCCCGCGCGCCGACTACGCCGCCCGCCGCTTTGGCCACGCAGCGCTGCCCTGCCACGCGCTCGCCGACGACATCGACGGTGCGCTCGTCATCGTCTGTGGGGCGAGCGGCGCGCACGAGGTGCGCCAGGCGGTCTCGATCTGGCTCAGGGAGGAACTGAAGGGCGTGCATCGCGGCGTGTTGTCGCGGCCGGTCGCGCGGCCGGCGGAGATTCCCGCGTTGTACGCGACGCTGCGTCGGTCGCTCGCGGTGCTCGGACGACTCGGCGTGCAGGGGCAGGTCGTCGGCCAGGACGAACTGGCGATCTACTCGACCCTGTTCGAGACGCACGATCAGGCGAGCCTGCGCAACTTCCTTGAGGCGACGATCGGGCCACTGCTGGCGCACGACCAGAAGCGCGGCTCGGACCTTGCGGCCACGCTGCTGGCGTACTTCGACTGCAACCAGAACGCGAGGACGACCGCGCAGCGCATGCGAATTCACGTCAACACCGTCCGACAGCGGCTGGCGACGGTCGAGGACCTGCTCGGCCATTGGGGCCACGCGTCGCGCGCGCTCGAGATACACATCGCCTTGCGCCTCTGGAGCCTCAGCACCCCCGCGTCCTGACCCCGCTACGTTCGGGGTTTTGAGGTGGACTGCGACCACATCGGTCGCGCGCCGCCTATGTGCTCTTTCGACATTGAACCCCGTCTGGCCGCCGCCGAGACTACGAGTTGATTTGAGCCAATACAGGCCCCGTCTCGAGGCCGACGATCCGCGTTCGTGCGCGCCGGCCTGTTCCGCTTTCCTTATTTGCTCTGCAAGGGAGCCGATCTCATGAACTCAACACGAGAGTATTCGTTTCTATCTCGGCTGGCTGCATGTTTTTCGCTTGCATTGCTGCTGCTAGTCCCCTCTCTGGCCAAGGCATGGAACAACGACGTGAGGGTGAACACGGCCTATGGTGCCGTTGAGGGATCTCTCAGCAATGACGGGACAACCATGATCTGGCAGGGCGTACCCTACGCCAAGCCTCCCGTCGATGATTTCGTCAACCAAATCTATCTTCGCTGGAAAGCCCCTCAGGACCAGGCGCCCTGGCAAGGAGTCCGCGAAGCGACGAAGCCGGCCTTGAAGTGCACTCAGCTTCAGACAACCGACGATTGGCTCCGAACCGGGATCATCGACCCGGACAGTGGCGAGGATTGCCTGTATGTGACCATCTACAGGCCCAATAACTCGAAGAAGCTGCCGGTCTACGTCTGGATTCATGGCGGCTCGAACAACTTCGGATCGGCGAGGGAATATGGTGCCACCGAGCTGGCTGTCCGATCTGACGTGGTGGTGGTCGTTGTGCAATACCGCCTTGGACCCGTCGGATGGTTCTACCACCCGGCCCTCCAATCGGGAACAGACCCGCTCTCCGACTCGGGGAACTTCGGCACCTTGGACACCGCCAAGGCGCTCAAGTGGATTCAGCAAAACATTGCGGCCTTCGGCGGAGACACGAACAAGGTCACCGTGACCGGAGAATCCGCCGGTGCGCACAATACGATGAATCTGGTGATCTCATCGGTAGGGAAAGGGCTCTTCAGCGGGGCCATGTACGAGAGCGGCGGGATGGCCCCGGTGACGGCTGACTCCGGGAGAGCTTCGGCCAACGACTACATCGAAAAGCTTCTGATGTTCGCGGATGGCGTCAGCACGCCAGTTTCGTCGGCCACGAGGGCTGCCTATGCGCAGAAGCGCGTCGCGATGGAAAATGCCGGGACGCTCGCTTCCTACCTCAGGCACGCCAAGGCGGGCGACCTCTTTCTCGCCATTCTCAAGTACGGCTCTGTACCGACGTTTCCGATCATCGAGGATGGCAACGTCATGCCCCTGGGCGGCTGGATCCCGGCCATTCAATCGGGTAACTACAACAAGATGCCGATCATCCTGGGCAGCAACGAATACGAGCTCAAACCATTCGAGGTCCTGTTCGGATCCATCGTAGCCCTCTACGGGGCACCCTCCACGCTGCCCACATATAGTTGGTTCGATCTGTTCACGTCGGTACGGAACAACAACACGCCGAAGTACGAAGACATCCTGAAGACTCCGTTCGACCAGGATCTGTACGACAAGGCGGGATATTTTGGCACCCTGCAATGGAAGGCCAAGAACGTGGACTCGCTGGCCCACGAGTTTTCGCAGGTCCAGGACAAGGTCTATGCCTATTTCTTCAAGTGGGGCGGTGTCGGATCGGGACCCTATCCGTTCGATCACATCTACGCGGCCGGTCACGCAGCGGAGATCGCATTCTTCGGAATCGGGGCCGATCAGGGGCTGTTCAATCTTCCGTTCGTCCCGGCGAACCAAAAGGGAAGAGACGAACTGAAGGGCGCGATGATGGCCTACTTGTCCAATTTCGCCCGCACCGGCAATCCGAATTCAGGCGATTCGCAACATGCATTCCCCGCGCACCGCACGAAGTGGGAACAATGGATAAACGCCTCCGGAGGGCCGAAGGCGATTGTCTTCGATGCAGATCTCGATCACGCGAAGATCGATATGCAGATGACCGACGAATTGACGTTTGCCATTGCTGAGGCCCAGCGTCAGGCTTGGGTGGCCGCTCAAGCCCCGGCCAATCGGACCTTGGCAGATAACGTGACGAAACTGTTCCTGTTTCAGCCACCATGGTAGGTTGAGACGCTACAAGAAGGTCTAGTTCGAAGGCAGGGCCTAAGCCCTGCCTTCTTGTTTTGTGCTCACGCAATCTTGTCGAAACATCCGCGCCAGTGACGCGGCGCGAGGTCACTTGGAGAGCGTTCGAACCTGCAGCGCCGCTCAGGAACACTTCAACGTCGATGCGCTCATCACTGTGCGACGTTGCCCGTCAATCTCGAGATCAGACTCGGACGCGAACTGCGGGCGCAGAACGGCGACGCGCTCCATGGCCGTGGCTGCTGTCGGGCAAGGTCCGGAATTCACGCTGCCGGCCAATTCCTGCCGCCCGCCAGGGGCAGCTTCCGGGTTCAACGGAGCTGGCCTACACCGCGAAGGCGCAGGTCGGAGGGAAGTTGGCGCAGGTCGGCTCGGTCTGATCGACAGCGTCGCCCGCGGGATGTCGGACGATTCTTCAAGGCGTTCCGGGCCCAGATCGCGCCGGCCAGCATCCTCGCGCGCGCTGACTGTCGAGGTCGCCCCGCGCAATCAGCGGCCGTACCTGCCAGTCGCGAGAAGCTGCATCATCTCTGCGTGGTTGCGTGGGATGTTCGGCGGCTCAACCAGGACGAACCTGCCGCTTGCCGACGTTTCCGGGCTGATGGTTGCATTCACCGGAAGCACCGAGGTATCGAGAGCGTCAACAGCTGCTCGAGCGCGTGGTGAAGATGCTTCCAGAACGGGGCTGACAAGGTGAATCGCGGTAAGCGCGGCCCATCCAATGACAACGATGACGGCCGCTATGCGCAGCCACCCCGTGTGCAGCAGGAACGTCGTTCCAATCAAGCCGATGAGGGTCAGCGGAAAGAAGAGAGTGAATCTGTAATAGAGCCCGTCCCAGTTCCATTCGGCCAAGAACACGCACAAGAGGCCGACACAGGCGGCTGCCGAAGTCGCGAATGCAAGGAGTTGTGCCCTAGAAAGCTCCTTCCATGGAATCAGGGCCAGGACGAGGATGACGAGGATCGCGCCCGGCACGAATTGGCTGCCGAATGGCTCCGCAATCCCGAACGAAAGCTGTTGAACATAGCTTTTCAGTGAATGCCGGCCGCCGATCCAGGCAACGCTCTCCTGCTGGCCGAGAAGCCAGCGAGCACCCCACCATATCAGCGGGGCGGTCAGCACGATCGCCGCGGCCGGCCAGCGAACCATGCCCTTTCGGGTGAGCGCGACTGCGAGGAGCGGCGGGAGAAAGGCGATCGCCGAGTTATGAGTGAGGAGCATGAGCAGCAACGCGAGAGACGCAAGCCCTGCACAGAGCAGCGTGCCGGAAGACGTTCGCGCACCATCCAGCCTGACAGTCGCCCAGAGCAGCCAGGGAATCAACGCGAACAGCGCGAAATTGGCCCACGGCGATTGAAAAAACCGGCTAACTGTGGCCGCGATCAGCAGGGCCGTGACGACGCCCGACGCGAGCCGATGCCTGTCGGAGTTGCCGATCGAGAGAGCGAGGGCCGTCCAGCCGAGCGCGGCGAAGGCGCCCACAGCGATTTGCGCCTTGACCAGAGTGCCGACCGAGATGCCGAACATGGCTTGCCACACTGCGAGATAACAGGCGAAGCCCGGCGGCCAGAATACGACCGGGTGCCCGTCCGCGTAGCGGTACCCATGACCGGAGAGCAGACTCACCGATATCTGCCAGAAGGCCCAGCTGTCCGGGGTGAAGGACAGGCCGTTCCGCAAAGACCCATACAGCGAAAGCGCCGTCACGATCGCAGCACCCACACCAAAAGCCATTGAGCGAAACATCCAGAAATCTTATCTGGCCTCGCCTGATATCAAATTGCTTGTGACGACGAATCGTCGTCGCCGTCGCAGCCCGTGGTGGCGAATAGGGCCCCGAACGGCGCGCTCCAAACTATAGCGGTGAGGCCACCGCGCGCGTCGCTGCGTTGAAGGACCAAGCGGCTAGCTCTACTAAGCTAGCCGCTTGATTTCACTGGTGGGCCCTGAGTAACTCGAACACTCGACCTACGGACCAAGAGTGGTTTCCCGCTCGCTTTTGTACCGGGCTACGGACACGCGCAAGAGGCAGAGCGGGGGCACAAGGATCCTCACGGAGCCGAAGGAGGCACGACGAGGCGTTTCATTCCGGAAAGCACGGCGCCGGTCGACGAACAGCCTCTTAGGCCTGACCACGCCATCCGGCGCCGATCGGTACCAGACGGGGCTCCACACCCGCTCCATCGTCGGCAGGCGGCGGAGGGGTGGGCAGGAGCTGCAGCGCCTCGACCACGAAGTTCGCCGGGCGCGCGCGATCGAGCGCCTCGTGAACGCGAACGATCTCGCTCATGAGCACGTAATCGGCGCCGCGCAGCAGTCCGCGCTCGTTGAGCACCTTACACCGGTACTCGTCGGCCGCCTCGTGGCGGGCAACGCTGAGCGTCTCGTATAGCCAGGGGTGGCGGTCTTGTAACTGGCTGACGTAGAGGCCGAGCGTGCTGTAGGCGCGGTCGAGCGGTGCGCCCGTTAACGAGGCGAGGTAGCGGGCGCTGAGTGCCAACGCCCCGATCAGTACCAGCGCGGCGCCGGCGATCCGCACCAGCAGTGCATTGAAGTCGCTGAGACGGACGAGATACTCCGGCGCGGCGAATGCGCAACCGGCGAGAAGAAGAACGGCGATTCCGAGCGGCACCGCGTCACGCTGCCAGGCCGGTCGCGGCCGCGTCCCGCATCTGGAGAACTCGCTCTCCAGATGCGTCAGTTCGGCATCGGTCAGGCCGGCCAGCTCGCGGGCGCTCGCAATTTCGCTCTGAAGGAGTGCGCGCCGCGCCCACTCGACCAGGCTCGATCGCCCGGCCGCGGCCACGACATCGGGCTCGTGGCAGGGACGCGCTTCGAGCAGACGTTTGTCGCTGATCATCGGACCTCGGGCGATGGTGTGGGTCGGGATGCGCCGGCGCGCATCGGGCCAGCGAAAGCTTGCCACCGCCTTCGGGCGAATGACGTGTCGAGGCGTGAGCAATCGCATGCACACGACGCATCGTGCCGCGACTTTTGCACGAACCGATGGGGTTGACGCCCTCACCCAGTCTGAAGCGGTCATCCCAACATGAGTCTCGACCGGCCCTCATGACCGGGTCCGGGTATTAGGCGACCATGATCAGCTGTCAGGTCGGCCACCGCGCATGCCGGTATCGGCACCCGGCCTGGGGGTCTGCCGTCTTGGCGACGGCCGGTTCGCGATCTGCGATGTTGTTCATGAAGCGTCAGCGGAGTGCTGCGGCCTTCGCGCAGGTGATGTACTGCTGCGAATTGGCGATGAAGCAGTGACGAACCGCGTGATGCTCTATCCACCTTCCCAGCCGCCGTAGCCCGGATCAGAAATGCTTGGCTGGCGGGTTGGCGCCACTTTCAGGCGGTAGGTCTTCAAGATCACCGGGGGTCGGAACGCTCAGGGAACGTCGAAAGGTTGACGCGATGTTGTCTCAAGGGTCGCATCTACTCTGCCGAATACCGGTCATGCAACGAGATCAGAAGCGGGCGCGCGTCCAGGAATATTGGCAATGGCGCTACCGCGATTCGAAGTCCGGCCAAATCCGCGAGACCACGGTCCAACTCACCGAGGAGGAAGCGACGCGGCTTCCCGAGGCGGAGAGGGTCGAAGGCTCAATGTCATCGGTCGAAATGGACTTGGGCGAATTTCCCGAAACGGGTCCTGAGGTCCACTCGCTCGCTCCGGAGGAGTGGCAGAACCACGACCCTTCGTCTGAAACATAGCCTGCCCGGGATAGACGGACGAACGCAGCCGACAAGTGGACGCAGTACCGGCATTCGCGGGATAGACCGCTTACAAGCGGAAACCTATCGTGAGCCTATGAAGTTCACGGTAGTGCCCCCGGTAAGGGCAGGTGCATCGGCGCTGTCACGGTCGACCGAAAAGTTGAGGCCGATCACACATAGCGACTTGCCCTCAAGATCGGCCACGATGGATATCCCGTTGTCCGAAACAGTCATTCGACTCGACTTCATCAGTACTGACTTCGAAGAGACGATTCCGGCAACGCTGCCGTAAAGGCCTTACTGTTATTCACCCCGCTCTGTCGTATCAAGAGGCCAGGTCAGCAAGATCTCCTGAGCGACTCGAATGGGATCTCGGTGGCCCCGCATGAGGTGGACGACTCGCGTGATGTCGAGCAGTTGCGCTGCAGTACCTGGTGCCTTGCGATAGAGCAAGTGGGTGTAGAAGGCGTACTGCCAGGCGAAGCAGTCAACCGAAGACTTGGCGCGAACGGGCGTATCACCGCCCCGGCGCAGCGTGCCGCCACGCCGCCTCGATGAGACGATGTTCTGGCACGCCGGAGAGGAAGCCCGCACGCAGCGCTGCGTCGTCGATCGCCTCGGCCTCGGCGTGAACGTGGTCGTGGAGTTCGGTGAGAAGCCCGGCAGCACGCGGATCGCCGGCCTCGGCCAGCGCCTGCCAGCAGGTGAAGCCCACGAGTGTCGAGCGTTCGCAGCCCAGCCAGCCGGCTCCGGCACCACGCCGACGCAGTAATTCCTCGGCGAGCACGAACTCCGCGGCCCGATCGCCGCGCATCCGGGCCACGCGCGCCCGGCCCGCGAGCGCATCGCTTTCGGTGGCTTCGCCGATGCGCCGAGCCGCTGCCGCACCCTGCTCGTACGCTTGGTCGGCGGCGTCGAGACGCCCCTGGGCGAGCTCGGCGTCGCCGACGCAGCACCAGGCGATGGCCTCGAGATCGGTGGCCTGGACGGTGTTCGCGATGTCGAGCGCGGAGCGTGCGTGCTCGAGCGCCCGCGTCGCGTCGCCAGCCCACAGCGTCAGCGTCGACAACCGGACGAGCGGGCTGCACTCGGCCGCGCGATCGCCGGCGTCACGGAGCAGCTTCAACCCCTCCTCCGTGCACTGCAGCGCCTCGGCCGGCGCTCCCAGGTCGAACCAGCCGCCGGCCAAGTTGGTGAGGGTGATCGCCTCTATCACGCGGTCGCCGAGTTCGCGCCAGATCACGAGCCCCTGCTGGTCGATGCGCAGGCCGGCGACGGGACCCGATCTCCGTGAGGCGGCGACCGCGAGGACACTCAGCAACAAGCCCTCGACACGGCGCAGCCCATGAGCGCGCGCCCGGGCCAATCCCTCGGTGACGATGGCCTCCGCCTGCGCGGCCGCACCGACCCGTACGAGCGCCGCCGCCAGCATGCGCTGGCCCCGGAGCTCGAGCTCGACATCGCCGGTGCGGCGCGCACGCTCGATCGCCTCGCGCGCGTGGGCCTCGCAGGCGGCGAAATCGGCCAGCCGAAGCGCAAGCGAGCTGCGCCGCTCGGCGACGCGCGCGCGCAGCGCCTCGTCGTCGAGGCGCTCGGCGATGGCTTGCAGGGCGTCGAGCTCGGCCTGCTGCTCCTGCCGGTGCCCGAGCAGCCCGAGCGCGTCTTCGCGCTCCCAGTGCGCGCGCCAGCGCAGCTGCAGCGCAGGCCGGCCGGCGGGAGCGTCGACGGCACCCCGGTCGAGGGCCTCGAGTGCATGCGTCGCCAACGCCGCGGCCGCGTCGCGCGCGTAGCGCGCGCGCGCGTGTTGGGCGGCGCGGACGTAGAACTCGGCCGCCGGCACCCACTCCTCGGCCCGCTCGTAGTGTCCCGCCGTCGTGGCGAGGAAGTCGCCGGCCCTCGCCTCGGCGAGTGCCGCGAACCAGCGCGCAGCCGCGGCATGCAGCGCGCGGCGCTCGCGCCGGAGCAGCGTGTCGTAGGTCACCTGCTGGAGGATCTGGTGCCTGAAGGCGAAGGCCGTGGCGCCTTCGAGCGGTGCGTCTGGATCGGGTCGCAGGAGCTCTCGTCGGCACAGGCTCGCCAGCGCCAGCGGCGCGCGTGCGTCGAGCGCAGCGAGCGTGCGATCCCAGAACACGGTCCCGATCACGCTCGCCTGCTGCAGCGCGAGCCGCTCGTCGGGCTCGAGCTCGTCGAGCCGCGCCTGCACGATGCCGGTGAGCGTCGTCGGCAGGCGCGCCATGACCAGGCGGGTCTCATCGAGCCTCCAGCGCGAGCCTTCGGCGCCGCCGGTGTCGATCGCGCCCTGGTCGACGAGCATCTTGACCAGTTCCTCCATGTAGAACGGGTTGCCCTCGGCGGTCCCGGTGAGACGGTCGCGCAGCGCCGCGGGGATGTCGGTCATCTCCTTCAGCAGCTCGCCCGCGAGCCGGCTGCGCGCCGCCTCGTCGAGCGGCGCGAGATCGATGCGTTGGTGGGCAGCGTGGTCGGTCACCGGCGCAGGGCGGCGCTCGAACAGCGTCGGCCGCGCAAGGGCAACGACGAGCAGCGGGATGTCGGCGCCGACCTCGGCGAGGTGGTCGACGAAGTCGAGCGATTCCCCGTCGGCCCAATGCACGTCGTCGAGCTGCAGCACCAGCGGCGTGCCGCTGGTCGCGGCGAGGCGGTGCAGCACGCGCACGGCCGCGTGGACGCCGCGGCTGCGGATCTGCAGCGGATCGTCGACGATGCCCTGGACGTGGCGGCTGGTCGTGAAATCGATGCCGATCAAGTGGCCGAGCAGGTGAGCATGCCCCTCGGCGTCGTCGGTTCCGGTTTCGGCCTGGAGCAGGGGCACCACCCCGGCGACGAGCTTGCGCTGCGCCACGTCCGTCGCGTCGCCCTCGCCGATGCCGAAGTGCCAGCCAATGACGTCGAACAGCAGCCCGTAGGGTCGCGCCTGCGTCTGCGGTGTCGCCCGCCCCTGGAGCAGCAGCACCCGTTCCGGCCCGGTCTCGATCCGGTCGACGAACTCGTGCAACAGCCGGCTCTTGCCGATGCCCGCATCGCCGACGACGGTGACGCGGTGCAGGCGCCGCGTCTCGAGCAGGGACCGGAACACCTGCTGCAGCCGGCCGAGCTCGGCCTCGCGGCCCACCATCCGCGTCGCAACGCCTTCGATGCCGCGGGTCTCGACGCGAAACGCGCGCGGCCTGGCACGTTCGACGAGGTAGGTGACGAGCGGCTCGGCAATGCCCTTGACGGCGATCGGAGCCTGCGCAACGACATCGAAGATGCCGCGCACATGACGGTAGGTGTCGTGGCTGATCCGCAGCCCGCCGACCGGCGCGCTCTGCTCCATGCGGGCAGCGACATTGACCGCCAGCCCGCGAATCGTGCCCTCTTCGTCGACGCCACCCCCGAGCAGCACACCGCCGGTGTGCACGCCGACGCGAATGCCGAACTCCGGGACCGCCGCCGCCTGCCGACGGCTTTCGTCCAGCAGCGCGAGGCCGCAGTGCACGGCCTGGGCGGCGTCGTCCTCGCGGGCCTCGGCCGTGCCGAACGCGGCGAGCAGGCTGTCGCCGGCGTACTGCAGGACTCTTCCACGGTGGGCTTCGACGCTCACCGTGAAGGCGGCGAGCGCGCCGTCCATGAGTTGCTGCACGTCCTCGGGCTCGAGGCGCCGGCTCAGCGCGGTCGAGCCGACGACATCGGCGAACAGCACGCTGACTTGGCGGAGGACCGGGCCGATCGCACGCGTGCGCAGCGCCTCGATCTTGGCCCGCAGCGCCGCGACGCCGGCATCGACGACCGCGTCGCCGAGCGCGGAGCGCTGCGCCTGCAGACCCGCGATCGCGGCTTCGAGCCGTTCCTGTTCGAGCCCCGACACTCTGTTGTCCCTGGTGAACGCGGGGTCGCCGCCGCGCGTCGGCACTGTACCAAGCGGCTTCGTGTGCGACGTTGATGGTCAATTGGATCCGAGGGTGCGAGCCCAAAACAGTTGGTGGGCACTCTTGGTCAGACGCTTGCGCGGCCAGGTCTCCGGAGGCCAACAGCCGCATGCCCGTGAGAAACAAGGGTAAACCCGCATCGTCGGGTAAAATTGCTGCACTGCACAACGAGGCCGCCGCAAGGCTCGTCAGCGTGTTGGCAACCAAGAAAGGATCCCCTGACATGGACGCCATTCGTATGAGGGCCGCGAGCCCATCCAAACCCATCGCCGCCAACGTCGCACTGGGTTCCTCAACACAACACCCCCCGCGTCGCCTGAACCTGGCGCTGCAAGGGGGTGGCGCCCATGGCGCATTCACCTGGGGCGTGCTCGATCGATTGCTCGACGATGAAAGCGTGCAATTCGAAGGCCTGAGCGGCAGCAGTGCCGGCGCGATGAACGCCGTCGTCCTGGCGGATGGCTGGCTCAAGGGCGGGTGCGCAGGCGCGCGTGAAGCCCTGGCCGGCTTCTGGTCCGAGGTCGGCAAACTGATGCCGCCCGCCATCGTGGTCCAGGGAACAGGCGATGCGATCCAACTCTCGGCGGCAAGCAAGTTGCTCATGAGTTGGGCGAGCCACTTCTCTCCCGCACAGATCAACCCGCGCGAGCTCAACCCGCTGCGCGATCTGTTGACGCGACTCGTCGACTTCGAGGCCGTGCGCGCACGCAGCCCGTTCAAGCTGTTCGTCGCGGCCACGCAGGCCACCACCGGCAAGCTGCGGATCTTTCGCGAGCATGAGCTGACGGTCGACATGCTCGTGGCTTCGGCATGCCTGCCGAAGATTCATCATCCCGTCGATATCGATGGCGAGCCGTACTGGGACGGCGGCTACTCCGCGAACCCTGCGGTGTTTCCGCTGTTCTACGAGTGTGACGCACAAGATGTGCTGCTCGTGCTGCTGACCCCGCTGCGACGCGACGATTCGCCGCGAACGGTCAAGGAGATCGACGAGCGGATCACCGAGCTGTCGTTCAATGCCACCTTCATGCGCGAGATGCAGACCTTTGCCCGCGCGGCCGAGTTCTCGGACGTCTCGTCCGCCACGAGCGGCACCCTCGAATCGAAGCTGCGCGCGATACGGTTTCACATGATCGACGTCTGCGACCTCGCCAGCCTGGAGCGTGCCGAGACCAAGGCGCTCGCGCACGCGCCGTTTCTCGAGATGCTGTGCGGCCAGGGCCGCGAACGGGCGGCGAACTGGCTCAAGGAACACGCGGACGATGTAGGAAATCGATCGTCTGTCGACCTGCGGAAGTGGTTTGGCTGACACACTGAGCGTGCTCGACAGCCCCAAAATCGGGCTCGGCGCGCGACCGCCCGCGCAAGGGCGCCGGCATGCAAAACCGTCCATTCTTCACCGCTGACTGCCATGCTCGCTGCCCTGATCTCGCTTGCTGTAATAGCCATCCTTTCGCTCGTCTTCTATGTTCGCCGTCGCGGCAAGCGCGCGTACCGGGGGGAGGTGCAAGTCTCCTTGAAGCCGCAGAAATTCGACACGACGCTGGGTGACTTCCACGACATGCGGGAGGCCCTTCGCCCGCTGGAACACATGCGAGCTGCGTCCCGTCGCGACCCCAACGGTGCCCGGTAGGCGTGCGGATCCTACGAAGGGGTCGCGCAGAAGAACTGTCCATTGCCGCAGCGCCAGGGCCAGCGCCGTCGCCTGTGCCCTGCCCTTGGCATTGAGGGGCATGTCGGTGCTGCCCTGGTAGCAATCACCGTTCGCGTTCAGGTCGATTTCCCCGTAGCGAGCGATGTAGAGCTTCATGGCCTCCATTCTCGGCGCTTCACTGCCTCCCCCTGTCGGGGTACCAAGCGTAGGTGCGTCAAGGTTTGCGGTGCGCGCTACCTGTCACGTCAACCTAGCAAGCAGCAGAAAAGTCAGCGTACGAACTGGTCGACGTAGCCCTCGCCCAGGCCGTTCCCGGCATAGTGGCGGCGGCACATGTCGATCTTGGTGAACACGTCCTCGTAGCCGGTGACCTCGCCGGCCTCGTCGACGTAGACCATGGCGCCGTGAATGTTGAAGAAGGTGATCATCTCGGTGGCGCCGACCTGCTCGTCGACCACCAGGGTGTGGATCTCGCCCGGCGGCTCGTAGACGAACGAACCTTCCTTCGCCACCCAGTCGTGCTCGAGGTAGCGCCAGGCGCCGCGGATCACGTAGCCGGTGACCCAGGACGGATGGATGTGCCGCGACAGCACGCCGGCCCGGCGCACGCGCAGCAGGTTGCACCAGCTGCCGGTGACGGTATTGAGCAGCAGCGGCCGAAACCACACGCCCGGCGCCTGCGGCACCCAGACGCGCTCGTCCTCGGGAATGGCCTGAACCGCGATCTCCGGCTGGATGCCGGGCAGCTGCACGATCATCGAACTCTCCTTAGGCGATGAGATAGCCGCCGTCGACCGGCAAGACGACGCCGGTGACGAAGCCGGCCGCGGCGCTGGCCAGGAAGAGCACCGGGCCGGCGACGTCGTCGGGGGTGCCCCAGCGGCCCATGGGCGTGCGCGCCAGGATCGGCCCGGCGCGCGCCGGGTCGTCCTGCAGCGGCTGGGTCAGCGGCGTCGCGATCCAGCCGGGCGCGACCGCGTTGACGCGGATGCCCTCAGCCGCATAGGCGATCGCCAGGCTCTTGGTGAGCTGGGCGACGCCGCCCTTGCTGGCGCTGTAGCCCGGCACCGCGCCGCCGCCGAAGAAGCTGAGCATGGAGGCGGTGTTGACGATGCAGCCACGCCGTGCCTTCAAGCCCGCCCGCGCGGCGCTGCAGACCCGCATCGTGCCGGTGAGGTTGATGTCCAGCGTCTCGGCGAAGGCGACCGGGTCGTGCTCGACGCCGCGGCGGATGACGCCGGCGCAGTTGACGACGACGTCGAGCTCGCCGAGCCCGGCGACCAGCGCGACCACGGCCGCGCCGTCGCGCACGTCGAGGCGCCGCACCTCGATGCCCGGCGTGCCGCGCGCGGCCTCGACTTCGGCCTCGGTCGCGCCGGTCGCGACGACCGCGTCGCCCGCCGCGGCGAAGGCGCGGGCGATGCCGGCGCCGATGCCGCTGGTGGCGCCGGTGACGAGAACCCGCCGCGCCGCAGCTTCCATGTCAGGGCGTGAAGACGTAGCCGGGCTTCAGGGCGACGTCGGCCGGGATCGGCGGCAGGTCGGAGAACAGCTCGGGCTTGGTCCGCATCACGTTGAGGATGTACTTCGGCTCGATGTGCTTGTTGACGTCGAACGTCGACTTGATGATGCCCAGCCGGCTCAGGCGGTCCTGCGCCGCCCAGAGCGCGCGGTAGTTGTTCGCCGAGAGACGCCGGTCGTTCTGCTGGATGTTGAACTGCATCGCCGCCTCGGCGACTTCGGGCTTGAGGCCCGGGATCCAGCGCGTCGCCACCTGCGCCGCCTGCTTCGGGTTGGCCCGCATCCACTTGTCGGCCTCGGCGACGGCGGCAAGAAACCTCTCGATCGTGTCGCCGTTCTTCTCGATCCAGGCGCGCGTGGCGACGTTGTAGCCGAGGTAGGAGATCAGGTCGCCGCCGCGGATGACGAGGTAGGCGCCAGGAACGTCCTTCTGCGCGACGATGGGCCACGGATCCCAACCCGAGAACGCGTCGATTCCCTTGGACAGCAGTGCGACCGTCATGTCGGGTGGCGGCGTATTGACGAGCGTCACGTCGGCCGGCGTGAGGCCCGCCTTCTCGATGAGCGCGAGCGCATACAGGTGGTTGATCGTGCCGAACGAAGCGGCGATCTTCTTGCCCTTCAGCGTCGCGAGGTTCTTCGGATCGATGCCAGAGCCCTCGCGCGCAACAAGCGCCACGGTCGCATCGGAGCCGAGCTTGGTCGCATTGCCGCTGTAATTGCCGAGGGCGACGAGGTCCATCCCGCGAATCACGGCGCCGATCATCGGCACGCCCACCTGCACGATCTCGCTTTCTCCGGCCTGCAGCGCGTTCAACGCGTCGACGCCGGTCGCGTAGGGCCGTGCGATGGTCACGTCGAGCCCGTGCTTTTCGAAGAAGCCGCGCTCAAGGGCGATCGGCAAGCCGACCTGGTCGATGCCGGTCACCATGCCGGCCTTGAGCTTCACCAGTGTCTGCGCCGCCGCGCCCAGGGGCAGCGCCAGTGCGGCGAGCGCCAGCGTCGCAGTCCATAGTTTCCATCGCTTCATTGCAGTCTCCTCTGTTGGTTCACTTCATTCGGCGCGCAACGGCTCCACGCGCTTGACCCAATAGGGCCGGGCCACGGCATCGAGGTTGGCGACCTGGACGCCGCGCAACTCGATCGTCTCGTCCTGCGTGCCCGAGACGCGCCCGAACTGCTGGAAGGTCAGCACGTGGAAGCGCTCGGGCGTACAGGTGAGGGTGACCAGCGCGTTGACCTGGCCGCGCGTGTTGGCCTTGAAGCCGGGCATCACCTTGCCGGGCGCGAGCAGCACCAGCGCCAGCTTCCACGCCAACAGCGCGACGACGACGCCAATGACGATGCGGCCGCGCGTCGAACGGGCGGCGTCGCGCATCAGGCCCATCTCGATGCCCTCGGGATCATGCGGCGCGCACCCGCTGGAGCACGCGCGCGGCGAGCGACTTGAACGCGGCGTCTTCGATGAGAGCGTCCCACACCCTGGGCCGGGGCAGGTCGATCGTGATGTCGTCGAGCAAGCTGCCGTGCGACAGCACGACGACCCGGTTGGCGAGGAACACCGCCTCGTTGACGTCGTGGGTGATGAACAGCACTGTCGGCCGGCGCTCGCCCCAGATGCGCGTCAACTCCTCCTGCAGCGTCATTCGCGTCTGCGCGTCGACGGCGGCGAAGGGCTCGTCCATCAGCAGGACGTCCGGCTCGTTCGCCAGCGCGCGCACGACGCCGACGCGCTGCTGCATGCCGCCCGAGAGTTCGTTGGGATAGCGCTCGGCCGCGTGCGAGAGCCCGGCGAGCGCGAGGTACTCGCGCGCGATCTCGTGACGCTTCGCTTTCGGCACGCCGCGCATCTTCGGCCCGAACGCGACGTTGTCGAGCACGGTGCGCCAGGGGAAGAGCGCGAACGACTGGAAGACGACGCCACGGTCCGGCCCCGGCCCGCTGACGACGCGATCGTCGACGCGAATCCGGCCCGCGGTCGGTGCGAGGAAGCCGGCGATCGTGTTCAGCATCGTCGTCTTGCCGCATCCCGACGGGCCGACCACCGAGACGAAGTCGCCAGCGTCGATCGTGAGCGAGATGTCGCGGATCGCCGTCACCTGCCGATTCGCGAACGGATCGAAGTAGGTCTTCTCGAGGTGCTCGAGGGTGAGGCTCTTCATCGTTTCAGTCCTTGCGCGTCACGAGGCCCCAGCGCTCGCCTGTGGCACGCTCGATCGGCGCCAGCACCCAGCTGTCGACGACGTACCAGAGCACGCCGAGCACGATCATGCCGAGCAGGATCTCGACCACGGAGCCAGCGCGTCGCGCGTCGAACATCAAGAATCCGATGCCGCTGGTGCCGACGATGATCTCGGCCGCGATCAAGGCCCGCCAGCCGAAGCCGAGGCCGTTGCGCAGTCCGGTCATGATGTTGGGCAACGCGCCGGGCAGCACCACCTCCCAGACGATGCGCGTCTTCGACGCGCCGAGCGACAGCGCCGCGCGGTGCAGTTCGATCGGCACCGAGCGGACGCCGAGCATGGTGTTGAGAACGACCGGGAAGAGGACGGTGTAGACGATGACGAAGATCATCGTCGTGAGGCCGAAGCCGAACCAGATCAGCAGGATCGGCAGCCATGCGATGTCGCCGATCGCCTGGAAGAAGAGCAGCACCGGCCAGAGCATGCGGTGCGCGCGGTCGCTCATGCCGATGAGGAGCCCCAGAGGGATGCCGAGCGCCATGCCGACTGCGGTGCCTGCGGCCAAGCGGACCACGCTGTCTTCGAGGTAGGCCGGGAGGATGCCGTTGGCCATCAGCGTCCCGAACTTCTGGATCACTTCCACCGGCCCCGGCAGGAACACGGGTGGAAAGAGCCCGGATTTAGCGATGGCGGCCCACGCCACGACGACCGGCACGAACGGCAGCACCGATGCGAGCCAAGGGTTGCGGCTCGACCAGCGCACGTAGACGCCGAGCAGGCGCTGCCACGGCGAGACCTCGAGGGGCACGGTGGCCGACGCGGTGGCGGTCCTCATGCGGCCCTCACCAGGCCCCAGCGCTCGATCGTCGCGCGCTCGAGGGGCGCCAGCAGCAGGCGGTCGATCAGGAGCCAGAGCACGCCGATGACGACCATGCCCAGCACGATGACTTCGGTGCGATAGAAGTCGCGCGCCACGAAGAGCATGTAGCCGAGGCCGACGTTGGTCGCGATCATCTCGGCCGCGATCAGGCCGCGCCAGGCGAAGCCCAGCCCGGTGCGTATGCCGGTCACGATGTTGGGCAGCGCACCGGGCAGCAGCACCTCGGTCAGCAGCTGCCAGCGAGTCGCGCCGAGCGACGCGGCCGCGTGACGGAGCGGCATCGCGATCCCGGTGACGCCAAGCAATGTGTTGTAGGCGACGACGAAGAAGACCGCATTGAAGATCACGAAGGTGATGGCGCCGAAGCCGTAGCCGAACCAGAGCGTCGCGATCGGGATCCAGGCGATGCCGGCCAGCACCGAGAAGAAGCGCAGCAGCGGCGTGAAGAACGCCGACACCGCGCGGTGGGTGCCCATGGCGACGCCGAGCGGCACGGCCAGGACGATGCCGATCGCCGTGCCCAGCGCGATGCGGCCGAGGCTGGCGCCGATGTGGCGGATCAGCGTGCCGTCGGCGATCGCGGCGGCACCGGCCTGCGCGACAGGTTCGATCGCCGGAAACACCCGCGGGCTGACGTCGAAGACGCGGACCACCGCCTCCCAGATCGCGAGCAAGACGAGCAACGGCAGGACGAATGTCGCCGCCGCGGCAAGGCGAGCCGGGCGAATCATCGGGGGCCGCCTCGCGATGCGAGCCCGGCCTCGGCCGTCTCGGCGACGTTACTGGCAGCCCGGTACGACGCCAGCGTGTCGCGGATGTGCAGTGCCAGCGCGCGCTGCGTGGCTGCGACGCGGCCATCGCGGAGCAGGCCCAGGATCGCCGCGTGGTTCTGCTGGCAGTGGTCGACCTGCTCGTCTTGCACAGGCAGCCGAGCGCGCAATGCGCCGATCTTCGACGCGATCAGCTGATGCGCCTGCCTGAGGTAGGCGTTGTCGCAGTGGTCGACGATCGCCTCGTGAAAGGCTTCGTCCAGCTGGCGGATCGCCTTCCAGTTGCGGGTCTTTCGGGCGAGCGCCATCTCGCGCACATTGGCCTGCAGCGTCGGCACCAGCCGGGGCGCGCGTGCCTCCATCGCGAGTTTGACCGCGGACACTTCTATCACCTCGCGAAAGGCGCAAATCTCCTCGACCTGGCGCGGCGTCAGCGAGAAAACGAACGTGCCGCGCTGCGGCTGAATCTCGATGAGGCCGTCGACGCGCAACCGCAGCAATGCTTCGCGCACCGGCGTCTTGCTGATGCCTAGCTGGGTCGCGAGCGTGGCTTCCGAGAGCTGCGCGCCCATGGCCAGCTCGCCACCGACGATGAGCTGGCGGATTCTGTCGTGCGCGAGGTCGGTGAGCGACTTCGGCCGGACGAGCAGGCGGTGCATCGTCGCTGGGCTCATCGATTGTGGGGAGTGTCGGTTTCGTATCTCATACCTAATATATGAGATTGCGCGGGCTCCGTTTCAGGGGTTTGCCCCGATTCCTCGCTCGGTTTCGCGTAGCGCGAGGCCCCGGCTATTCGCCGTCGCGCGCCGTCGCGGCACGCAGTGCACGACCGTGATTCGATCCTTCCTGTAAAGCGCGCTGAGCCTCATTCTCTAGCTCGATAGCGCGATCAAAGCGGGAAAGGCCAACTTCGTTGAGCACCCGCTTGAACTGACTTGCGACCTCCGTCCCCAGCGAAGCCAGGTGCGCACCGATTCGCCGAGAGGTGGACTCAAGATCGGCGTCAGGAACGACTTGCCAGACGAGCCCCCAGGCTTGCGCCTGAGTGGACGAGAACTCCTCGCCAAGAAGCATGAGGGCCTTTGCTCGCGCAAGCCCTGCGTACGCAGGCAAGGTTGCTGTCAATCCGCCGGTCACGAACACGCCGATTGACGCCTCCGGGAGTCGAAAGCGAGCGCTTTCCGCCGCGATTACCAGGTCGGCATTGAGCATCCATTCGAGTCCTGCACCGACAGTCCACCCGTGAACGGACGCCACTACCGGCTTGGCCAGGGAAACAAGTCCTTTGGCGACGGCTTGGACGAGCACGAGGTCTTCTTCGGTCGCTGGATGGGTGATGTCTCTTCCTGCGCAGAAGGCCTTGCCGGCGCCGCGCACCATGAGGACTCGGACGGATTCCTCCTGAGCAGCCCTGTCGATGACTTCGAGAAGCGAGCGCGCGAGCTCGTTGTCGATCGCGTTAAGCTTGTCCGGGCGGTTCAGAGTCACCGTCAGGATTCCGTCGCGAGCGTCGACCAGCAGCCGGGATGAAGTCATGCGACGATTCTGAGCCAGAGGGCGGCGCCCCGAGCCTCTGTGACGCCAAGCGTTCGACCTGGGCGCGGAAGCTCCATTGAGCATAGGCGGCCGCGAGTCGAAGATGCTTGGTGCGCACGATGCACGAACGACCTGCAGATCAAAGATCCGTGGGTCTATCGACCTCTGTCAGAGGGAAAACGGCGCCCTGTCGACCTGGAACGTAGTCAAAACGTAGCAGAACCCTAGCCAGGTTTAGCCACGTTGAAGGACCAAGGGGTTAGCTCGCGTGAGCTAACCCCTTGATTCTTATGGTGGGCCCTGAGTGACTCGAACACTCGACCTACGGATTAGGAGAGGCTGACCGCTCGTTCTTTTACCGGGCTACGGACACGCGCACGTGATGGAGCAGGAGCCTCGAGGATCCTCCCGGAGCCTGAAAGAGCATAAATTGGCTACGTTGAGGGCACTATCAACGTGAGGTTTACCAAGGCGCTGCGCGCAACGCTCGGGAGACTCAGCTCGTGAGTCCCGCAAGGGTCGACCACTTGCGCCAACGAGGTCAAAGCCGCCCGTCTCTAACTCAGAACTGACCGGAAACGGGGGAGACGTCACAGCCAGTGACGGTTCGATGTCTGATTTGAGGCGCATTCCCGAGCAGCTGCTAGTGGCCGAGTGCAGGTACAGAGGTACAGACTGCAGTCCGCTGCCGAGTCAGCCACCGCAATGAATCGACCTGCTTTGCTGCCGCGACCAGCCCCCCTGCACGCTCGGAGCGGTGAGCGACGATCACCCGAGTCAGGGTGAGCTTGCGCGCCGGTGTCCGGCGGGATTGAACCACTCTGTTTCAACTGCCCGCTAAGGAGTAATCTCTTGGCGTCGGGTGGGTGCACCCGACGCCTGCCTTGGCTTGCCCGCGGAAAGCCATGGCGCCGTTCGGAATCGATACCGCGGCGTTTCAATCGCTCAGGAACCTCAGCTCTCAGGTTCGGACCTGAACCCCAACGGAGGAGTCTCAACATGCTTCGCGCAGCGCTGATATTCGCTTTCGCAGTGATCGCCTTGTCGTCGAGCCCGATTGCATTCGCACAGAGCGATTGCAAGTCGGTCGTCAAGCCCTCGCCCTTCGGCCCTGATGATCAGACCGGCGCCACCAATCGAGTCACCCCCGCGGTGACCAAAGCTGCGGCCGCCGAGATCCAGACCGGCAAGGTCACGAACATGACGTATCCACTGGTCGATGGCGTGCCGCTGTTCGGCTCGCGCTTCACCAAGACGATCCTCACCGCGACGAGCCTTGCGCCTGGCGCCTCCTTCGGCGAGAACCAACTCACCTACATGGAAGACACATGGCTGAGCCAGAGCCACGTAGGCACGCACCTCGATGGCATGGGGCACATCGGCATCAAGGACTGCTACTACAACCAGACCCCGATGGGCAAGTTCATCAACCAGAACAACATGACCAAACTCGGCCTCGAGCACCTGAAGTCGTTCGCGACGCGCGGCGTGATCATCGATATGGTCAAGGTGTTCCAGGACGCCGGCAAGCTCAAGTCCAACGCCGCGTGCAAGAAGCCCTGCCTCGACAAGGGCACCGTCATCACCGTCGCCGACCTGCAGGCGGGCCTCAAGATTTACAACGTGACCTTGCGCGAAGCCGACATGGTCATGATCCACACCGGCTGGGGCGACCTGTTCGAGCAGTTCCCCGCGCAGAACGCGCTCTACAACAGCGGCGAGCCGGGCCTCGGTAAGGAGGCGGCGAACTGGCTGGCGGCGCAAAAGGTGGTGGCGGTCGGCACTGATACGTGGGCGGTCGAGGTGATCCCCAGCGAGAACCCGAAGGAGGCGTTCCCGGTCCACGCGATCCTGCTCACCAACAACGGCATCCACATCATGGAGAACGTGCGCACCGACCTGATCGCCGCCGAGGCGGCATCGACCAAGCGCGCGACCTTCTTCGTCAACATGACGGTGCCCAAGGCGGTCGGCCTGACCGGCAACTTCGTCGCCATCGACGCCATTCAATGATCGATACGGCCCGCGGCATCGTGTGGTTGTCGCGGGCCCGGCTCGTGAGGGGCGCCATCGCGGCGGCGGCGGCGTCGTTCGCCTTGGCGACTGGTGTGGCGGCACCCGAGCGCCGCTACACCATCGCCTTCGCCAACGCGACCGAAGAGCCCGGTGTCAGCGTCGAAGGCACCGGCTTCACCGGCGCCGAGATACGCCAGAGCTTCGTCCTCGCGGCGCGCACGCTGCCGATCGACCTGGTCTTCTACGACAACCATGGCGACGATGCGCGCGCCATCGCGAATGCCGAGGCCGCGATCGCGCGCAAGGTCGATCTCTACGTGCAGTACCACCTAGGCAGCACAGGCAATGCCGCCGTAGCGCAAAGACTGAAGGCTGCAGGTATCCCGATGCTCGCGGTCAACGAAGCGGTGCCCGGTACGCCGCTCTATACCCTCGACAATGCGGCGGCCGGGCGCATCGCCGGTGAAGCGCTGGCCCAATTCGCCGGGCGCACCTGGGCCGGCCAGCCGACGGTCGCGGTCGTCATCGGTCGGGTGTCGACCAACACCGAGCGGGTGCAAGGCGTGGCCGAGGCGCTGCGCAAGCGCTTGCGCAACCTCCGTGTGGCGATGCTCGAGACCCAGGGCAATCCAGCGCAGGTGGCGCCACTGCTCGGGCCGCTGTTGGCCGCACAACCCACGAGCAAGTTGCTGATCGCCGCGACCGACGATGCGACCGCCTTGGCCGCCAAGGCCGCCGTCGAGGCGGCGGGCCGCGCGCGCGACGTGGCCATCGTCGGCCATGGCGTCGACCGCAGCATCCACGGTGGCGCCAACGATCACAAGGAACTCGACCCGACCAATCGAGCCAGCATCGTGCTCGGGTCGGTGGCGTTCTATCTTGATCGCATGGGTTATCAGGTGTTGCCGCTCGCGTTGCGCATGCTGCACGGAGAGGCCGTTCCCGCCCGCACTGCCACCCCGCATAAATTGATCACGCCAGCGAACGTGTTCGCCGAGTACCCGCCCTACGACATGAACTGACGCCCGCCCTCAGGGCTCGGCGGTTGCTAGGAACAGGCCCTCGGGGCCAACACCGGTCGTTGTCGGCGTCACCGCGAAGCTGACGTCACCGGCGGCGCCGATGCTCACGACCGGCAGCAGGCTGAGCGACGCGATGCGCGCGCCGCCAGGCACGCTGTCGCCGACGCCGACCACGCGACGCGGCCCGCTGGCGGCAATGCGCACCGCGATGACCGGGCTCGGCCCGCCGTCCACCGCCGCGGTGAAGGCGATGGTCCCCTTCTCGCTGACCACGGGCCACAGTCCGAAGTTGGAATACTGGCCGCCGCCCGGGGCCGTGTCGCCCAGGCGCGCGACCGCCTGAGTGCGACCGTCGCGGATGGCGAAAATGCCGGCGGCCGCCGGCGCGCCCTTGAGCTGGCCGTGGAAGACGACCGTTCCTTGGTCGCCGAAGCCGATGCGCTCCGAGAACTTCGCGAAGATGCCGCCGATCGGTGACTCGTCACCGGCGCCAAGCACCATGCGGAGCTGATCGGCCTTCCAGATGAAGATACCGCCGGGCACCGAGCGCCCTTCGATCGCGGCGCCGAACGCCACCGCGCCGTCGCGATCGATGATCGGCGGACCGAACGCGGCGAAACTGCCGCCTGATGGCGCCGGGTCGCCTTGGGCGACGACCTTGCGCAGCCGGCCGCCTGACGCGATGAACACCGCCTCCAACGTCTCGCGACCGCGCCGCAACCCGGCAAGGAAGACGATGTCGCCGCGCGCGTTGATGGCCGGCGCATCGAGTGTGGCGAGCACACCGGCATTGCCGGGCGCCTGCGCGCCGGCGAGCGCAACAGGCCGGACGGTGCCGTTGCGCGCGACGAACAGGCCCTCGACGGCGCGGCCACCGGCGATCGCGGCGGCGAACACCACCGTCCCGTCGTCGCCGAGCGCCGGCACCGGGTGCCGGCCAAAACCAGAGAGGGTACCGACCGAGCCCACCCGGTCGCCTTCGCGCGCGACGGCCACGGCGCGCCCGCGCGACCACCTGAATAAACCTTCTGTGCTGTTGCCGCGCCCGAGAGTGGCGAAGAAGACGACATCGCCGCGCGCGTTCACCGGTGCGACGATCGGCGCGGCCTCGGCGCCGAAGCGGTCGAACACGCCACCGCCCGGAGCGGCTTCGCCGGTACTGGCCACGCGCTGCAGTCGCACGGCCTCCTCAGCGACTGCGCCTGCGCACGCCACCCCGACCAGCAACACGCCGATCGCACTCGCGCGTCCGAAATGCAAGAGGCGAAGTGGCATGGCGGGCGAGCACACGAATTCTGTTGCCAGCGGTCCAAGAACCAAAATGGGTTAGCTCCCTTCGAGAACTCCAGTACTTCGTCTCGCTGGATCGACACCCGATACCGCGCGGCGACATGGCCAGATGAGCGATAGGTACGCCCTCACCGCCGCCAATGGTGTGGTGTTCCGCGCCGGATATTGTCGCAGTCGTCCGTTGCCACTTGCGGATGACTGCTGTGAGAGCGTCTGCACACGTTTTGCAGTCTGGCCAAGAGGTAAGCTGTCTCTTTTAGCAGCAGATCGGCTAG
>Ga0068858_100000513_pt1 | contig 40590 bp, 41 predicted proteins | sample KBSSwiS12_FD_66589 | JGI IMG/M metagenome (GOLD analysis project Ga0068858, IMG submission 66589) | Switchgrass rhizosphere microbial communities from Kellogg Biological Station, Michigan, USA - KBS Switchgrass S1-2 | ecosystem: Host-associated > Plants > Roots > Rhizosphere > Soil ... | reverse complement strand
GCTTCGATCGCGGCGCGCGGCCGCATCTGTTCCTCACCGGGCACAGCAAGGGCGGCGCGCTGGCCAATCTCGCCGCGCTGCGCGCCGCGCGGCTCGCCGAGTGGCGCGACCTGCCGATCAGCGTCGCGACGATCGCCGCGCCGCGCGCCGGCAACGCCGCCTTTGCCCGCGCTTATGCCGCGGAACGCATCGCCTGCCTGCGCTACGAAATCTCGTCGGATATCGTGCCGCACCTGCCGCCGGGGCCGCAGACGCCGCGCTGGCTGCGTCGCGTGGCGCACGAGCTGGTGCCGCGACTGGCGCCGAGCGATTACCATGCGGTGGGCGTGCGGGTCAGCGGCGAGCGGGTGAGCCGTGCCTGGGTGATGGCGTGGCTGGCCTATCTGGCGGGGTTGTTCAGCCGCGACGGGATCGCGCTGATGTTGCGCTCGCCCTCGGCGCTCGCCGCGCACGCCATATCGCCGCAATCGACCTATGACCGGCTGGTCTGTCGCGGCGAGGCGGGCTGCAACCATCGCTGAGCGATGCCGCCCGCCGGCCGCTACGCGGCGATGCGTTGCGCCGGCAGATCGGTCGCGACATAGGTCAGCGTGAACAGGTCGGCGCCATTATCGTCCGCCACGACGATGCGCGTCTGTCCGTTGCGGGCGATGTCGTCGACGATGTGGCGACCGGCCGAATGCTCCAGCAACCTGAACGCCTCGGCGCGCGCCGACTCGGTGCCGGCACATTCCGAGGCAACGACCTCGAGTGACCCATTATGATAGATGCTGAAATGGAAAATCATCGCGCACCCTTTCTCGGGTTGGAAGATGAGCGATTGCAAACCCTGGCATTCCATCAAAAAAGTCGACAATTGATGTTATGAATATTCGATCGCGCTCAAGATCATGTGACATGATCCATACAACACGTCATAGCAGTTATAGTTTCAAATCCGTCGCCGAATCTTTCGAGTATCGGTAAAGCGTCTTTTATCCGCGACCAATATCGAGAAATCGAAGGGAATCGTGGCGCACGATATTGAAAATATCGGCCTCACGGCGCCGCGCTGTTGTCGGCGGCTTCGTCGCGGCGGACATGGGCGGTCATGCCGACCGCGTCGGCATCGTCCTGCGTCTGCGTGTCGGGCGGCGGCGGGGCGGCGCGCAACTCGGCCGCGGCGGCGGCGTTGGACTCGGCCGGCTCGGCGCTGTTGCGCGGCGGCGCGGAGGGTTGGTCGGGTTCCTCGACATTCTCGACCACCATGCCGTTGCTGCTCGACTCTGGCGGCGGCGCCGGCTTGAACCAGTCGCAGCCGCCCAGTGCGGTCAGCGCGAGCAGGGTGGCCGCGGTGGCGAGTTTCTTCATCATCGTCATCCTTTTATCTGCGCGTCCAGCTCGGGCAGGACGAGGCCGGCGGAACGCGCCTCGATCTTCGCCGCGAGCGATTTGTCCCATGTATAGGGGTCGTCGCGGAAATTCATCTGTCCGCTCGTGCTGGCGAAAGCGGTCCAGTAGAGCAGATAGACCTGCACCGGCGTGGTCAGCTGGACGCGCTGCGTCTTGCCCGTTGCCACCGCCGCGGCGATCGTCTCAGGCGTCCAGGCCGGGTCGTCACGCAGCACCAGCGCGGCCAGCTCCGCCGGCTTTTGCAGCCGCACGCAGCCATGGCTGGCAAGCCGGCTGAAGCTGTCGAACTTGGCGCGCGACGGCGTGTCGTGGAGATAGACCGAATAGGGATTGTCGAAATCGAACTTGAAGCGGCCGAGCGCGCTCTTGTCGCCGGCCGCCTGTTGCAGCCGCGTGCCGTCGATCACGACGAAGCCGTTGCGCTTGAGATAGCCCGGGCTCTTCTTCTCCTTCGGCCACAGCTCTTTCGTCGCGATCGAGCTCGGCACGTTCCAGGGCGGGTTGAGCACGATGCTGCGGATCGTCGAGGACAGCATTGGCGTCTCGTCGCCGGGCCGCCCGGTCACCGCGCGCATCGACAGCACCGGCACGTCGCCGTCGAACACGGTGAGGATCGCCGCGGCGATGTTGACCTGGATGCGGTCGCGCGGCAGCGCCTGCGGCAGCCAGCGCCAGCGTTCGAGATTGGCCATGATCTGGCGCACGCGCTGGTCGGCCGGCACGTTGAGCGCGGCGAGCGTCTGCTTCGACACGACCCCGGCCGGGTTGAGGCCATAGCGCCGCTGCGCGCGCTGCACCGCCGCGACCAGATCGGCGTCGAAGGCGTCGCCGGTCGCGACGACATCCTTGTCCTCGACCGCGAGCCGCTGGCGCAGCGCGACGACGCGCGGGCCGCTGGAACCCAGCGTGAGATCGGGGCCGGCCTCCAGCACCGGCCAGCCGCCGGCGGCGGCGATCGCGCGATAGGCGGCGAGGCCCTTCACCAGCCCGTCATAGCCGGCATAAGGCGGCGGCAGCGCGGCGACCCACGCCGCCAGCCGGTCGCGCCGCACCGCATCGGCAAAGCCGGGCAGGGGATCATAGGCCGGCGGGCGCAGGCCCCAGTCATGTTCGAAATCGGCGCCGTCGAGCCGCCCGGCATGTACCGCCCGGGCATGGTCGAGCGCGGCGCGCACCAGCGCCGCGCCGTCCTTGGGCGGCGTGGCGGGGTCCGGCGCGACATAGCGCAGGCCCTGCGCCATCGCATCGGCGGCGAGCAGCGCGCGCAGTTGCGCCGCCTGGGCGGGGGTGAGCACCGGCAGCGGCGCGACCGGCTGGGCCGCGGGCGCCACCGGCGCCGCGACGCCTGGCGTGCGCGACGGGGTGGGCGCCGGCATCGGCCGGGGCACGAGCGGCCCGGTGGCCTGCGCCTGGAGCGGTGTCGCGCCCAGCGCGAGGGCGCCCAGCGTCACGGCCGCCAACCCGCGCGCGATCCCGCGCGCGCCGCTCATCATCCTGCCGTCATCGCGTTTCATGATCTGCCATCATCCCGGGGAACGTCCGGCCATTTGACACGCCGTTCCTCGACCTAATCTGAACGCGGCAGAAAAGGCCAGCATGGCGCGCGGAAAATTCGCGCAGCGCCCGCGCCGAGCCCTGTCGAAAGCGTATCTTTAGCGTTTTTGGGCCATATTTTGGCGCAATGAGCGCCACTCATTCCATCGAGATTGAGGTCGATGTCGAGGCCCGGTTCGTTCGCGATACGCTGGCGGGCTTTTCGATGCGGGATCGGTGGCCGCGCTTCGCGCCGGGCGCGAAGCCAGGCTGCGGTCTGAGGACTAGCCGCTCGCGGCCATCGAGCCGCCCGCGCTCAGCGATAGCGCCAGCCGCGGTGCCAGCGATAGCGATCATGCCAGTAGCGATGGCCATCCCAATAGCCGCGCCCGTGATAATAGGTGCCGACCACCAGGCCGGGCGCGACGACCATCGCGCCGGGGCGCATGTTCGGCCGGCAGCCGCCGCGCGGCCCGCGATGATAGCCACGACCGCAACCATCGGCGGCAAAGGCCGGCGGCACGGCGGACAGGACGACGCCGGCGGCGAGCGCGGCGAGCATGATCTTCTTCATGATGATGACCTCTCGAATGACGATCCTCGTTACGGCCCCGTTTGCGGGACGGGCGAAGAACGCCGGCGCGGCGATGTCGTTCCTCCCCGCGCAGGGGCGACGCGCCGTCGTGCCGGTCAGCGCAGCGCCTGGGCCAGCGCGCGCTCGGTCAGCGGGCGCATCACCGCATAGCCGTCGCGATTGGGGTGCAGCCCGTCACGGGTGAAGGCGGCCCTGATATTGTTCCGGCCGTCGCTCAGCGGGGTGTAGTAATCGACGAAGATCGCGCCGCGTTGCCGGGCGAGTTCGCGCAGCCGCGCGTTGAGCGCGAGGATGCGCGCGGGCGGGCGGTTGCGGCTGTTCGCGGTGGCGGGGGTGATGCTGCCGAGCACGACCCTGATATGGTTGACCGCGGCGATGTCGAGCATGGCGCGGATATTGTCGAAGATCTGGTCGTCGGTCATCGGCCCGGTATTGCCGGCGATGTCGTTGGTGCCGGCCATGATGTGCACGACGCGCGGATGCAGCGCGACGACATCGGCGTAGAAGCGCAGCAGCATCTGCGGTGTCGTCTGCCCGCTGATGCCGCGATCGACCACCTTGTCGTCGAACAGATCGGGCTGCGCGCTTTGCCAGAATTCGGTGATCGAATCGCCGAGGAACACCACCTTCGCATGCCGCCCGGCGCGGAGGATCGCGGCATTGTCGTCGCGATAGCGGCACAGATTGGGAAAGTCGCGCGGCCGGCGCATCGCCGGCGGCGCGCCGGGCGCCGTTGCGGGCGCGTCCGGGCGCGCAACGATCGGGATCGGCGCGCACGGCTCGATCGCGCCGGGTGCCGGGTCGGCGAGGGGCTGTGGCGCGGCCGCCGCCGGCGCGTCGAACAGCAGCACGATGCCGGTCGCCAGCCGCGCCAGCCGGTTCAGCGCGCCGCGCAGGCCGGCGATCGCGTCGTCACGTCCCATGTGATCCTTCCGTTCCGGCGAGCCGCGCCCATCGCGCGGCGCAGGATTAGCGAGGTCGGGAAGAGATGTGTAGCATCGCGGTGCCGGCAAGACCCGGGTGTGTTCCGGGGTAATCGCGCGGCTGACGGCACGATGCGCCGAATTTTTTAATCTATTTTGGCATAATGGTTTATTATCACAGCAACACGTTCCGAAATCGCGGCTGGGCTAGACCGGTCGCCGGCTGGGTTCGTGGCCGTCTATGGCTGAGAGCAGCGATGCGCTCCCATCCATGAAGGAGCGGTATGCATCGACCGAGCTCACGCCTTTCGCCTCTCGCCGCCAGGCTGGGTTCCTGGCTACCGCTCGATGAGCATCATCACGCCGCGATCATTGACCTGCCCCATGTGGTCCGCGCGCTCCGCGCCGGCGAGTTCATCATGCGCGAGGAGGACCAGCCGCGTCACAGCTGCCTGTTGCTGTCCGGCTTCGCGGCGCGCCACAAGCTCGCCGGCAATGGCGCGCGGCAGCTCTTCGCGCTGCATATCGCCGGCGACCTGATCGACCTGCACCAGACGATGCCGTCGCGCGCCGACCATAATGTCCAGACGCTGAGCGCGGTATCGCTGGCGTTCGTCCCGCTCGATGCGCTGCGTGAACTCAGCGCGCGGTACCCGGATGTCCGCCAGGCGATGTGGTTCGAGGCGCTGGTCGAGGCGGCGATGCTGCGCGAATGGATGCTCAATATCGGCCGCCGCGACGCGCGCACCCGCACCGCGCACCTGCTGTGCGAGGTGGCGACCCGGCTGCGCGTGGCGGGCCTGGGCGAGCGCGACGATTTCGTGCTGCCCTTCACCCAGGAACAGATGGCCGACGCGCTGGCGCTGACCAATGTCCATGTCAGCCGGATGCTCGCCCTGCTCGCGGCGGAGGGCCTGATCGAACGGCACAACCGCCGGCTGACGATCCTCGATTTCGCGCGGCTGGCGACGATCGGCGATTTCGACCCGCGCTATCTGCATCTCGAACGTTTCGGCGTGGCGGCGGCCTAAGGCGGGCCGCTACCCGCCTGGCGGGCAGGTAGTTTTACGGAAGCGCGACGCCATCATGCGTTAAGTGGCCGAGGCTATCAACGGGTCAGGCGTTGCCCCTAGTCCCGGAGCGCTCGACAAAATGCCCGCCCCTCCACCCCAATGGAAGGGCGGGTTTTTTGCGATGGGCGCGGGCGGGGGAGATGTGCTCGCAGCAGGGCGATGGCAACCAGCCGGCGCGGTCGCGCGTCAATAGGCGAAGCGGCGCTCGAACCACGTCGCGGCATCCTCGCCGTAGAGGATGAGGATCGCGAAACCCTCGGCGCTCAGCTGGACGATCGAAAGGACGAGTGCCGCCGTGCCGCTACCCCCGGCGGGCACGATCACGCCGATGCCGCGCAGGAAGGCGACGCTGGTCGCCAGACCCAGCACCCAGCGCAGGCCAAGCGCGCCGCGCGCCGCGCGCGATTTGCCGAAGAAAACCAGCAACAGCAGCGACAAGGCGAAGGCGACCCCGAACAGCCGGATCGCCATGATCCGCAGGGCGAGCGTGCGCGCCGCCTCCGGCGCCAGCGTGAAGCCGAAACTGGTGCTCTGCGCCGCGTTGAGCGCGAGCAGCAGCGAGATCGCGACGGAGAAGCCGAACAGCAGCGCGAACACGGTGATCGATGGTGGTCGTTGCACGGCGTCTCTTCCCGGCTGGATGGGTCAGCCGGGAGATATCGCGGGAAAGCTTAAAGCTTTACGCCATGATCCGGCGGCTGAAGGCGGATGCCGTGGAGAATAGGGATAACTTTCGCCAGAATCCCGGTGACAACGCATCCAATTGCAGATGGCGCGCCCGGGAACCCCCCAGATAAATGCCCTGTCACCGGGATGGTCGATACGTGTTGCCAATCCCGGTGACACATTTAATTGGAGGTGGCGCGAGGTCGAGATAAATGCACAGACACCGGGACCCACCGGGACCCAATCCAGCACCGCCTAGTGGCGGACATACGAGAAGGTGCGTAGACCAGCGCGATGGATATGCTCCGCGTGCGATTCAAGCCCGACGATCAATGGCACGGTGAACTTGAGATTTGGGCCTCGGCCGGGGGATTTTCCGGCACGGGCAAAGCCTGGTTTTCGACAGACGAACTCAGGCTGTTCGCGAGCGCGATCATCGCCTTCCCCTTGCCGGCGGATTTGCCCCCAACGATCACGGGAGGTCTTGGCGGCAATGACAAATCGCCGCCGCAAGAACTCGTCGCACTCACATTCGAGCCGCACAACGCAGTTGGAGCGGTTCGAGCCACCGTCCATCTCGCTACCGAGCACTGGAATGGCAAGGAACGCGACCTCGTCAACGACATTACGATGCGTTTTCTCGTCAGCTATGGTGATCTAGCGACATTCGGTCCGGCCATGCTCGACGCAATTGATGGCCGGGCCGACAAGGCAGTGCTAACCGCCACGCTCTGACCGCAATCGCCGCATTTCACCCGTTTGCAGACATGAACAGCGGCCTCGACCCGACTCACCCCTTCGCCATCTCCCCCATCGTCACATAATCGAGCTTCCCCGTGCCCAGCACCGGCATCGCCTCGACCACCCGGATATCGCGCGGGATGGCGAGTTCGGTGACGCCGTTGCTCCGCCCCCAGGCCTGGAAGGCGCTCGCCATGGCGCCGGCCTGGGTGGTGAACATCACCAGCTGCTCGCCCTTGCGCGCGTCCGGCCGCGTCACGACGGCGTGCTCGGCGCCGGGCCACAGCCTGGCCGCATAGCCCTCGACCGCCGGCAGCGAGACCATCTCGCCGCCGATCTTGGCGAAGCGCTTGGCGCGGCCGCGGATCGTGACATAGCCGGCGGCGTCGATCGTCACGATGTCGCCGGTGTCGTGCCAGCCTTCCTGTAGCGGCTGGAGCTGGCCCGGCGCATCTGCCTTGAGATAGCCCGCCATGATGTTCGGCCCGCGGATCGACAGCCGGCCGCCCTCGTCGATGCCGGGCACGTCCTCCAGCCGCGCCTCGATGCCCGGCAGCAGCCGCCCGACCGAGCCGGCGTTGAAATGCATCGGCGTGTTGACCGCGATCACCGGCGCCGCCTCGGTCGCGCCATAGCCTTCGAGGATGCGCAGGCCGAACTTCTCGGCATAGACCTTGCGCGTCTCGTCGCGCACGCGCTCGGCTCCGGCAAATATGTACCGCATCGCATGGAAATCATAAGCATGCGCCATGCGGGCATAGCCCGACAGGAAGGTGTCGGTGCCGAACATGATCGTCGCGTTGCTGTCATAGGCCAGCGCGGGGACGATGCGGTAATGCAGCGGGCTCGGGTAGAGCAGGGTCTTCACCCCCGACAGGATCGGCAGCAAGGTGCCGCCGGTCAGGCCGAAGCTGTGGAACACCGGCAGCGCGTTGAGCACCACGTCGGCGCGGTTGAAATCGATCCGCGCCGCCAGCTGCAGGCAGTTGGCGAGCAGGTTGCGGTGCGTGAGCACCACGCCCTTGGGCAGTCCTTCCGATCCGCTGGTGAACAGGATGACGGCCGGTGCATCGGGCGAGACGCGGCGGCGGCGATGCAGCCGGCCGGCCCAGCGCGTCTCGAACAAGGCGCGCAGTTTGGCCAGCGGGCCGATGCCGGCGCCGATATCCTCGAGATAGCGCACGCCCACGCCCGATACTTCGAGACCGGCGAGCACCTCGCCGAGCTTCGCCTGCTCGATGAACGCGCGCGCGGTGACGATGGTGCGGATCTCGGCCGCCTTGCACGCCGCCTGCAGGTTGGTCAGCCCGGCGGTATAGTTGAGCATCGCCGGTACACGGCCGGTCAGCTGCAGCGCGAAGAAGCTCACGACGACCGCCGTCACGTTGGGCAGCAGCACACCGACCGCCTCGCCCTGCGCGGTGAAGCGCGACAGCGGGCGGCCCAGCGCGAGGCTGGCGGTGAGCAGCCGGCCATAAGTGAGCGGGTCGCGCTTGACGTCCTCGACCACCTCGGCGTTGCCGCCATTGATGTCCTTGGCGTCGATCAGCGCCTGGAAGAGCGTGCGGTCGAGATCGGACGTGGCGAAGATCATGTCGCTCATCACGTCATAGAGCTTGCGCCCGGCGGCGGCGCGGCGCTGGCGCGCGGTGTCGCCCTCCACCGCGAAGCGCAACGGCGGCAATATGGTCAGGTCGATCTTGGGGAAGGTGCGCCGGCGGACCTTGCCCTTGAGCCGCGAGAAGGGCGAATATTGCGCGCCCGAGATGCGCACCGGCACGATCGGCGCATCGGCCTTGTCGGCGACCATGCCGGGGCCGTCGAAGATCTTCATCAGCGCGCCGGTCACGGTGATGCGCCCTTCCGGGAAGATCACCAGGGTGCGCCCCTCGCGCACCGCCTTGACCATCGCCTTGGCCGCCATCGGGTTGGTCGGGTCGACCGGAAAGGCGTCGAACATGCCGAGGAACGGCTTGACCCACCAGGCTTGCGCGATGCGCGAATGGATGGCGAAGGTCGGCTTGCCCGGCAGGAAGGCGGCGAGCAGCAGGCCGTCGAGGAAGGAGACATGGTTGACCACCACGACCGCGCGCTCGCCGGGTTGCGGCATGTTCTCACGCCCATGCACCTCGACGCGGTAGAGCAGCACGAGGATGCCGCGGATTAGCGCCTTGAACACCGTCTCGGGCAGCAGCCAGCACGAGATGAGCGCGATCGACAATGTCGCGAAGCCCATCGCCCCGACCACGCCCGGGATGCTGGTGCCGGCCGCCACCAGGCCGACGCACACCACCACCAGCAGCACCGAGACGAAGGCGTTGACGATGTTGTTGGCGGCGATGATCCGCGAACGCTCCGCGGGCGCGGTGCGCGTCTGCAGGATGGCATAGAGCGGCACGACGAAGATCCCGCCCGACAATGCGATGCCGATCAGTGCGAACAGCACGTGCCAGCTGCCCGGCGTGGCGAGGAAGGCGGCGACATCGGCGTGCGGCGTGTGGACGACGAAGGTCCGCGTGGCGATCCACAGGTCGATCAGGAACGCCGACAGTGCCAGCGCCGAGACCGGCACGTAACGCGCCGACACCTGTCCGCCGAGCAGCTTGTTGACCATCACCGAGCCGAGCGCGATGGCGATCGAGAAAACCAGCAGGAACAGGGTGACGACCGGTTTCCCCGCGCCGAGCGTGCCGCTGACCAGCGAGGGCAGGTCGGTCAGCAGGATGGTGCCGACCGCGAAGAACCAGCTGATCCCGAGGATCGCCAGCCACACCCCGCGCCCGGCCTGCGCCGCGGCGAGGATCTCCCAGGTGCTCCTGAACACGTTGCGCTCGACCCGCAGCCGCGGATTGGCGGAAGGTGCCGCGGGCACCGCGAAGCTCATCGCGAAGCCGAGCAGCGCGACGCCGATCGCGACCAGCCCGGCTTCCCACGGCTTGATCCAGCCGGCGAGCAACTGCCCGCTGAGGATGGCGAGAAAGGTGCCGGCCTCGACCAGCCCGGTGCCGCCCATCACCTCATGGGGGCCGAGATGCTGCGGCAGGATCGAATATTTGACCGGCCCGAAGATCGTCGAGTGCATGCCCATCATGAACAGGCAGAACAGCAGCAGCCACACCAGCTGGAAGGCGAAGCCGACCAGCGCGAGGCACATGATGCCGATCTCCGCCGCCTTCACTGCGCGCACCAGCCACGCCTTGTCCCATTTGTCGGCCAGCTGTCCGGCCAGCGCCGAGAACAGGAAATAGGGCAGGATGAAGATGCCGCCGGCGATCGTCGCCAGCATATCCACCTTGTGCGGGGCCGTGGCATAGATGGTGAAGGTCGCCAGGAACAGCATGGCGAACTTCAGCAGCGTGTCGTTGAACGCGCCGAAGAACTGCACCACGAACATGGGACCGAGACGGCGTTTGGTCAGCAGCGACAGATCAGGTGCGGACATCGAAATTCTCCCGTTGGCCGCCGGCTAGGCGGCCAAAGCTTAACGATACGCATCGCGCCGCGATATGCCCGCGACGACTCGTCTGATAGCATGAATTGATCAGCGTTCAATAATTAATTGAGCGCCGTTCATTTTATAGGCGCAGACGCGGCTGCTGCGACCGGGAGGGTCGCTGGCGGCCTTGTCATGGGCTACCGCGCCCTAAGGCGCGCGCGCTCAGGCGCTGGCCGCCTTCGCCGCGCCCTTGACGCGCTTGACCGGCGCACCCGCCTTGGGCTTGGCGGAGAGGGCGGCGATCACCCGGGCGCGGATGCGCTTGGCGCGGTTGTTGGCGGTGCGTAGCTTGCCCATGAGGGTCGTCCAATTCTGTCGGAAGGGATCGCGGCGCGCAGCCGAACGCCGGCCGCCGCCATGACGTTACCCTTCCATGGTCATGATACGCCCCGGTGTTCAAGCCCTATCGCGTCGGCCAGCGCCAGGCGAGCAGCCCGGCATCGCGCACGATCGTCTCGCCCAGTTCCTTGTGCAGCGCGACCAGCCGGCACTCGCGGTGCGCCTCCAGCACGGCGACGAGCGTGGCGGCATGGGTGACGACGATCAGCTGGCAGCGCTCCGCTGCCTTGACCATCAGCCGGCCGAGCGGGGCGAGCAGATCGGGGTGAAGGCTTGCCTCGGGCTCGTTGAGGATCATCAGTTCGGGTGGGCGCGGCGACAACAGGGCGGCGGCGAGCAGGAAGTAGCGCAGCGTGCCATCGGACAGTTCGGCTGCGCGGAGCGGACGGAGCAGGCCGTGCTGGCGCATCTCGACCGCGAAGCCGTCGCCGACCTCGAGTGTCGCACCGTCGAACGCATCGGCGATGGTATCCTCCAGCGCGCCGCCGTCGCCGCTCTCTAAGATCGTCTGGATCGCCGCACCGAGATCGCCGCCGTCGCTTGCCAGGATCGGCGTGTAGGTGCCGACATGCGGGCGACGCGCCGGCGCATCGCGATCGGTGCGCAGATCGTCATAGAAGCGCCATTGCCGCATGCGCTCGCGCAACAACAACAGTTCGAGCGCGTCACCGGCATCGGCGCGGTGCGTCATCATGCTGTCGAGCGGCGACAGGCCGCCGCGGACGTCGCGCCAGACGCTGCTGTCGCCGGCGCGAATGCGGCACGCCGGGCCCCGCCGCTCAGCAACGAGGTTGGCGCGGCCGAGCGTCTCGCCGACCCACAGCGCCTCGGTCTTGATCTCCGGGTCGTGCGAGAAGCGCGACATGGAGGGAACCGGCAGGCCGAGGTCGATGGCATAGCCATAATCCTCCGACGCGAAGCCGAGCTTGAGGCTCACCGGTCCGCTGCGCACCAGCCCTTCCACCGGCTGCTCGCCCGCCTTCATGCGCGACGAGAACTTCTCCGGGCCAGCCCACAGGGTCGAGGACAGGCCGCCCTCCATGGCCAGCGAGGCAATGATGCGGCCTTGCGCAACGTCGGACAGCAGGCGCAGCGCGCGATACAGGCTCGACTTGCCGCTGCCGTTCGGCCCCGTGACCACGGTGAGCGCGCCGAGATCGATCGTCACGTCGCGCAGGGAGCGATAGCCCGAAATGGCGAGACGCGTGATCATCGATCATCAACTACCGCGAACCGCGGCCTATCTCCACCGAAACTCCCGCCTTGACCAGGGGCCCGGCTGCGCGGCTGCGCGCGCCGACAATCAATGGCGGCGGTGGCGCGTCGCCCGTCGGGCATGGCGCCTCGCGTGATGGCGGTGGCATTCCCGCATCATCGCGGGCGTCATCTTCATGCCGCCGCCGGCCATCATGCCGCCTTGCCCGGCAGGGCCGGCGGCCGGCGTCGCAACGGTCGTCGCAGGTGAGGGCGGGGCGGTATCGGTAGCGGGCGCGGCGGGTGCCGCGGGCGGGATCAGCGCCGCGGCCGGAGGCGCGGCTGCCGGATGATGGCCGGCATGCGGATCGGTCTGGGCGAGGGCGGGGCCGGCGAGCAGCAGCGAAGCGCAGAACAACGTGATCTTGAGCGGCGAGGTCATGCCATCATCCTTGTGCCAGCGGCGTGGCAACATCTAACCTTGGCCCGCGACGCGGGTGGGCGATGTGCGGGATGCGGGATAGCGAGGCGACCGGCGCGACGAACTACGCAATGCTCCCGATGTGCCGTAGCGCGCCGTGCTCTATCATCGCGCCGTTCGCGACCGCCCTCGTGTCGCGAAGGAGCAAGGTCATGGCGCCCGACACCGCACTCCACCCCAGCGACACGCCGGAAACGATCTGGACCTGTCCGATGCACCCGGCGATCCGCCAGGATCATGCCGGGGCGTGTCCGATCTGCGGCATGGCGCTCGAACCGGTCGTGGCGAAGGCGGCGGATAACGCCAACCCGGAGCTTGCCGACATGACGCGGCGCTTCCGGTTCGCGCTGGCGCTGAGCCTGCCGGTTCTCGTGCTCGAGATGGGTGGCCATCTGTTCCCCGCGTTGCACCGGCTCGTGCCGCCGATGGCGTCGAGCCTGATCCAGCTCGCGCTGGCCACGCCGGTCGTGCTGTGGGCCGGCTGGCCGTTCTTCGCGCGCGGATGGCAATCGCTCCGCTCACGCCATCTCAACATGTTCACGCTGATCGCGATGGGCACTGGTGTCGCCTGGGGCTTCAGCGTGATCGCGACGCTGGCGCCCGCGGCCTTCCCGGCGGCATTCCGCGGGATGGACGGCGTGGTGCCGGTCTATTTCGAGGCGGCGGCGGTGATCACCGTGCTGGTGCTCCTGGGGCAGGTGCTCGAGCTGCGGGCGCGGGCGCAGACATCGGGAGCGATCAGGGCGCTGCTCGGGCTCGCGCCGAAAACGGCGCGGCGCATCGCCGCCAACGGCCAGGACGAGGAGGTCCCGCTGGCGGCGATCGTCGTCGGTGACCGGCTGCGCATACGGCCCGGCGAGAAGGTTCCGGTCGACGGCGTAGTGGAGGAAGGACGCTCGTCGCTGGACGAAGCGATGGTGACGGGCGAGTCGATGCCGGTGACCAGGACGATCGGCGCGACGGTGATCGGCGGGACGATCAACCAGAGCGGCGCGCTGGTCATCCGCGCGGAGAAGGTCGGGCGCGACACGATGCTGGCGCGGATCGTGCAGATGGTCGCCGATGCCCAGCGCTCACGCGCGCCGATCCAGCGGCTGGCCGACCGGGTGGCGGGCTGGTTCGTGCCGATCGTGTTGCTGATCGCGGTCATCGCCTTCGCCGCCTGGGGGATATGGGGCCCGGCACCGCGCCTCGCGCACGGCCTGATCGCGGCGGTCTCGGTGCTGATCATCGCCTGCCCGTGCGCGCTCGGGCTGGCGATGCCGATGTCGATCATGGTCGGCGTCGGGCGCGGCGCGCGGTTCGGCGTGCTGATCAGGAATGCCGAGGCGCTGGAGCGGTTGGAGAAGGTCGACACTCTGGTCGTCGACAAGACCGGCACGCTGACCGAGGGACACCCTTCCGTGACCGCGATCGTCCCCGCTGCGGGGTTCGACGAAGACGCGCTGCTGCGCCTCGCCGCCGGCGTGGAGCGCGCGTCCGAGCATCCCCTGGCCCTGGCGATCGTCACCGCCGCCACGGCGCGCGGCATCGCCATCCCCGACGTCACCGGCTTCGACGCGCCGGCGGGCAAGGGCGCGATCGGCACGGTCGATGGCAAGCGGGTCATGCTGGGCAATGCCGCCTTCCTGACCGAGCGCGGCATCGACACCGCCGCGCTGGCGCCGCGCGCCGACGCGTTGCGCCGCGACGGGGCGACGGCGATCTTCCTCGGCGTCGACGACGCGGCGGCGGGTATCGTGGCGATCGCCGATGCGATCAGGCCGACGACCGCGGCGGCAATTGCCGCGCTACGCGCGGACGGCATCAGGATCGTGATGCTGACCGGCGACAACCGCGTCACCGCCGAGGCGGTCGGCCGGCGGCTCGGCATCGACGAGGTCGCGGCCGAGGTACTGCCCGACCAGAAGAGCGCGGTGGTCGCGCGGCTGCGCGGCGAGCGCCGGATCGTCGCGATGGCGGGCGACGGGGTGAACGACGCGCCTGCGCTGGCCGCCGCCGATGTCGGCATCGCGATGGGATCGGGCACCGATGTCGCGATCGAGAGCGCCGGGGTCACCCTGCTCACCGGCGACCTCAACGGCATCGTCCGCGCGCGCCGGCTGAGCGCGGCGACGATGAGGAACATCCGCCAGAACCTGTTCTTCGCCTTCGTCTACAATGCGGCGGGCGTGCCGATCGCGGCCGGGCTGCTCTACCCGCTGTTCGGTGTGCTGCTCTCACCGATCCTCGCCGCGGCCGCGATGACGCTGTCGTCGGTCAGCGTGGTGAGCAACGCGCTGCGGCTCAACCGGATCGCGTTGTAACCCGTCGTCGCTGCACTGCAACATTTCGCCGCGTCCGGCGCGGCAACGGATTGATAACGGAGGCGGGCTATGATTGAGCCGCGATGGCGGGCGGGGGCTCGCGGGTGATCAGCGGGATTTGGGCATGTTGGGTGCGATCGTCTTCACTTATGGTATGTTGACCAGCTTCGTGCTGTCCGGCGCGGCGCGCAATCGCAAGCTGCAGCGGCCCAATCCGCCGATGCTGGTCCATGCCGGACATGTCTGCTTCGGTTTCTCGATCGGCATGTCGGTGCTGATGACGCTGCTGGCGATCCGTACCCTGCTCGGCTGATCTTCGCGCGGCGTCGCGCCGCGACCCTTGTCAGCACGGCGCGCCAGCCGCTACGGTCTTTGCCGAGAAGCCGCGCCATCGTGCGGACCGGAGAGGCAATCCATGTTCAGCCATATCATGCTCGGCGCCGACGATATCCCGGCCGCGAAGAAATTCTACGACGCCACGCTGGGGGCACTCGGTCACCCCGAGGGCCGCATCGATGACAGGGGCCGCATCGGTTACTTCACCAAGACCGGCATCCTGATGATCAGCAAGCCGATCGACGGCCAGCCGGCCTCCTGCGCCAATGGCGGGACGATCGGCTTTGCCGCGAGCTCGCCCGAACAGGCCGCTGCGTGGCACGCCGCCGGGATCGCCGCTGGCGGCACGACCTGCGAAGACCCGCCCGGCATTCGCGCGAGCGCGGTGGGCGCCTATTATCTCGCCTATCTGCGCGATCCGTCGGGCAACAAGCTGTGCGCGCTGCACCACGTGCCGGCCTGACGATCTACTGACGATCTGTTGTGTGGCCGGGTCGCGGTGACGCGGCCCGGCGCATGGCGAAACGCGGCGAGGTTCGGTAGAGCGCCGCGATGCTCCGCCTGACCGAACTGACCCTGCCGCTCCATCACCCGGACGAGGCGTTGCCCGCGGCGATCTGCCAGCGGCTGCGCATCACCCCCCGCGAACTGATCAGGCACGTCGTCGCACGACGCGCGCATGATGCGCGCGACAAGACCGACATCCAGCTGGTCTATTCGGTCGACGTCAACGTCAAGGACGAGAACGCCGTCCTCACCCGCTGCCGCAAGGACCGGCGCGTCCAGCGTACCCCCGACACGCGCTATCGCTTCCTCGGCAAGGCGCCGGAAGGGCGGACCGGGCTCAGGCCGGTGGTGATCGGGACCGGCCCGTGCGGGCTGTTCGCCGGGCTGATCCTCGCCCAGATGGGCTATCGCCCGATCATCCTCGATCGCGGCAAGGTGGTGCGCGAGCGGACCAGGGACACCTGGGGGCTGTGGCGGCGCAGCGTGCTCAACCCGGAGAGCAATGTGCAGTTCGGCGAGGGCGGGGCGGGGACCTTCTCCGACGGCAAGCTGTACAGCCGGATCAAGGACCAGCGCCATCTCGACCGCAAGGTGCTGACCGAGTTCGTCAAGGCCGGTGCCCCGCCCGAGATCCTCACCGAGGCGCATCCGCATATCGGCACCTTCCGGCTGGTGACGATGGTCGAGAGCATCCGCGCGACGATCGAGGAGCTGGGCGGGGAATACCGTTTCCAGCATCGGGTTGATGGCGTCGATATCGCGACGGACTCGACCGGCACAAGGCGGATGCGCGGGCTGCACCTGCACACCGGCGAATATCTCGAGGCCGACCGGGTGGTGCTGGCGATCGGCCATAGCGCGCGCGATACCTTCGCGATGCTCCACGCGGCCGGCGTACATGTCGAGGCCAAGCCCTTCTCGATCGGGGTGCGCATCGAGCATCCGCAGAGCTGGATCGACAAAGCGCGGTTCGGCGCGGATGCGGGCAACGAGATACTCGGCGCGGCCGAGTACCATATTTCGCACCACTGTTCGAACGGGCGGACGGTCTACAGCTTCTGCATGTGCCCGGGCGGCACGGTGGTCGCCGCCACCTCCGAGGAAGGCCGGGTCGCGACCAACGGCATGAGCCAATATTCGCGCAACGAGCGCAACGCCAATTCGGGCTTCGTCGTGGCGATCGACCCGGCGCGGGATTATCCCGGCGACCCGCTGGCCGGCATCGCCTTTCAGCGGCACTGGGAGTCGCTCGCCTATGTCGCGGGCGGCTCCAGTTACCGGGCGCCGGCGCAGAAGCTCGGCGACTTTCTCGCCGGCCGGCCGTCCACCGCGCTGGGCCAGGTGATCCCGTCCTATCGGCCCGGCGTGACGATGACCGATCTGGCGCAGTGCCTGCCCGACTTCGCCGTGACGGCGATGCGCGAGGCGATCCCAGTGTTCGGCAAGCAGATCCCCGGCTACGACCATCCCGATGTGGTGATGACCGGGGTCGAGACACGCACCTCCTCGCCGATCCGCTTTACGCGGGGGCAGGATTTGCAGAGCCTCAACACCGCCGGCCTGTTCCCGGCCGGCGAGGGGGCGGGCTATGCCGGCGGCATCCTGTCGGCGGCGGTCGACGGCATCAAGGTGGCGGAAGCTGTCGCGCTGAGCCTGGGGGATGCGGTGCCGCCGGCGGCCTGAGCGCTAGCTGTTTTCACCTGTTCCACCTGCTTTTGCAGGTCGATGAAAATTCGCTGTTGGCGATGTTGGACGCCGTCCGGCATTTTCCTGTTTCTCTGCAATATCTTGGCGCGAGAAATGTTGGCTTGGAATATCCAACATAACAGGTGGCGAGCAGGTGGCGCCCCACCTGTTCCGCGCCCGGGAACAGGTGCGAAATCCAACGGAGCAGGTGCTCCATTTTTCTGTTCGACAATGAGAAAGAGCGGCGCGGCTGGGCGCTAGGGGGCAGTATGACAGGATCGTGGGCGTGTTGAATCGGGCTGGCGTGTAGAAGAAGGAAATTTGTTCACGCGGGGACGCGGAGACGCGGAGGAGTCCCGTCCCGGGCCAACCGCCCACGCGTCAGCGCACTTCATGCATTGAACGAACGTCGAACCTGCATTGCTGACGCGAGACAGATGCCAGAAGCGCGCACCTCTCCGCGCCTTTGCGCCTCCGCGCGAACAAATCTCTTCTTTTATCTCAGGCCGAAGGATGTGCGGGACGGCGAATGCCGGAACGAGGATCATGGGCGGGCTTGAATCGAGGCGATGCGTAGAAGAAGGAGATTTGTTCGCGCGGAGGCGCCGAGGCGCGGAGGAGTTCCGCCCCGGGCCAACCGTTTGCGCGTCAGCGCGCTTCACGCATTGGACAAACGTCGAACCTCCGTTGCTGACGCGAAACCGACGCCTCGAACGCTACTTCTCCGCGCCTCCGCGTCTCCGCGCGAACAAATCTCTTCTTCTATCTCGGGCCGAAGGATGCGCGGAACGGTGGATGCCGGAACCAGTCCGCCATGACGAGGAAGTTGAGCGCAACGCCTCTAGCCTTGCCGCAGCCTGTTCTCTTCCAGCCGCGGCTGCGGGTCGCCTTCCCCCGTCAATGCCTCGCGCGCACGCTCGCCATAGCGCAGCGACAGTTCGAAATGCGCCGCCTCGGCGTCGGGATGGCCGGTGCGGATCGCCTGGATCGCCTCCTGCTCGGCGCGCCTGAGCAGGAATATAGTTTCCTCTTTGGGGATATCCATTGTCACCCTCTCCAGCACCGATTCTAGTTGCAACAACCTTGCGCCCTTCTGGCTACGCTTTGATGAACGCCGGCAAGACAAAGTTGCTTTTCGCGTCGATGCGTGGCGGCGGTCAGTCGGTCGGGGCCCAGCGTGCGACGCGCAGCATCGCCTGGTCAAACAGCGGGGATGCGATGTGGCGCGCCAGCCAGTCTTGTACGCACGGGATCGGTTGTGCGTCAAACCAGGAGCGATCGACCGCGGCGAACTGACGGACGAAGGGCAGAATCGCGATATCGGCCAGCGCGCGCGTCGCACGGCAGAGATTGGCACTGGTGGCGAGGCGCCGCTCCAGCTCGCCCAGCAGCGCGAGGCCGGCGGCGCGATGTTCGGACGGATCGGCCCGGTGGCGATCGGGATATTTGTAGCGGTCGAGATGATGCTTGAAGCGGTCGTCGAAGCGCGCGATCAGCGCGGCGTCGTCGCCGGCCAGCCAGTCTTCCGGATCGTGCCGCCGCAGCGCCCAGCGCATGATGTCGAGGCTCTCGTCGATCACCGCGCCATCCTCCAGCACGAGCACGGGGACGGTCGCCTTGGGCGAGGCGGCGACCATCGCGGCGGGCTTGTCGCGCAGCAAGACCTCGCGCAGCTCGAACGGCACGCCGCTGACCAGCAGCGCCATCCGCGCGCGCATCGCATAGGGGCAGCGGCGGAAGCTGTAGAGGATGGGCACCGCGCTACCGATCGTGCAGCCGCGCCAGCGCGATGCCGGCGAGGTTCTGCGTGCGCTTGATGTGGCGGATGCGTGGCGGCGTGCCGTCGGGGGTGAGCGCGAGAAGGGTTCGCCGGTGTTCGATGGCGACGCCGCGGCACTTTGCCGCGCCGCTCGCCTGCGCCACGACCGAGGCGGAATCGCCGAGCAGCACGACGTCGGTCGTGCCGAGCGACAAGGCGATCTTCAGCGCGTGGATCAGCGCCAGCCATTCGGCGTCGGCGCTGGTGCCGTGGCCGATGTCGCGCAGGATATGGGTCTGGCCTTGCACCACCACCGCGACCTCCATCGCGCCGGGATTGGGCCGGCAGCCGCCGTCGAAGAAGATCTTCACGGCGCGAGCGCCGGTCCGTCGGGCAGTAAAAAGGGCACGGCGGTCATGCGCACGGCGTAGCGCAAGCCATGGCGAAGTGAAGTGGCGTTTTGTCGGGATTGTCGGTAGCCAACCCCAGGGCCAGCAGCGAGGGAAGCGCATGAACCCGGTCTATGCCAGCCTCGGCACCACCATCTTCGAGGAGATGTCCGGCCTGGCGCGCGCGCATGGGGCGATCAATCTCGGCCAGGGCTTTCCGGATGGCGACGGGCCGATCGACGTGCGGCAGGCGGCGGCCGATGCGCTGCTCCACGCGTCCAACCAGTATCCGCCGATGATGGGCACGGCCGAGCTGCGCCGCGCGGTTGCGGCGCATTATGCGCATCACCAGTCGCTGGCCTTTTCCGAGGGGGATGTGCTGGTGACCTCGGGCGCGACCGAGGCGCTGGCGGCGGCGATCCTCGCGCTGGTGTCGGAGGGCGACGAGGTGCTGCTGATCCAGCCGAGCTACGACGCCTATCTGCCGCTGGTGCGGCGCGCAGGCGGCGTGGCGCGCTTCCTCTCGCTGGCGCCGCCGGCGTGGCGGCTGACCCCGGACGCGGTGGCGGCGGCGTTCGCCTCTTCGCCCAGGGTGGTGATCGTCAACGACCCGCTCAACCCGGCCGGTCGTGCCTTCGACCGCGAGGAGATCGCGCTGCTTGCCGAGGCCTGCCGGCGGCACGGCACGATCGCGATCTGCGACGAGGTGTGGGAGCATGTCGTGTTCGACGGCCGCGCGCACCATCCGCTGGTCGGCGAACCGGGCATGGCCGAACGCGCGGTCAAGATCGGCTCGGCGGGTAAGATCTTCTCGATGACGGGGTGGAAGGTCGGCTTCGTCCTCGCCGCCCCGGCGCTGTTGCGGCCGATCACCCGGGCGCACCAGTTCCTGACCTTCACCACGCCGCCCGCGCTGCAGGCCGGCGTCGCTTATGGCCTGGGCAAGGAGGATGGCTGGTTCGCCGCGATGCGTGCCGGTTACCAGCGCTCGCGCGACCGGCTGGCGGCGGCGCTCGGCGCGGCGGGGTTCGCCGTGCTGGCGAGCGAGAGCACCTATTTCCTGTGTATCGATCTGGCGGCATCGGGCATCGCGCTCGATGATCGCGCCTTTTGCTTGCGGGCGGTGGTGGAGGCGGGCGTGGCGGCGATTCCGGTCTCGGCCTTTTACGCCACGGACGCGCCCCGCAATGTGGTGCGGCTGTGCTTCGCCAAGCAGGACGATGTGCTCGACGAGGGCGCGGCACGGTTGGGGGCGTTTCGGGAAACCCTGGGTGCGGGCCGGGTGGGAGCAATTTAGTATTGTGTCCCCGGAATTCTCGCAGTCAACTACCCGTAAATTTTTGCGTATGTTTCAGTTACAAATTCAATAGCAGACAAATTACTTTTTTCTACATGACTGCGAATATCGTCAGCCGTTAGACTTATAGCCTTCTCAAAAGTATCTAATACTTCAGGATTTTCCCAATTTAACGTTGGAGACCCGATCATGGTCGCAAAAGCCTGCATCCGGTCGAACTGCCATGTAAGCGTCGCAATCGCGTTTAGGCATTTCTCATACCCACTGAACTTGAAGACTCGTCCTTTCGCGCTAAGCGAGCGGAGCCTAACTGATGATGGCCGGAGGATTACTAACGCTTCGAGTAAGCGATTCGCGTCTTCCGCGCCTCTCGCTTCGATGTAGGCGAAAGCGCCTTTGACGGCTTTAACTACCTCGTCGCCCTCTTCCCAGCTTGGAACTTGGCTCACCATGCCGATTTTCGCCATCGCCACGAGTGTAACCGACCTAGGCAACTCCACTATATAGGTTTGGACAGCTTCAATAAGTGTGTCGAGAAATTCCGCTTCTCTCTTGGCCTTGTCCTGTCTCTGCCAGTTCCTGAGAGCAAAGAAGGCAATCCCGGCGACCGCGCTGGAAGCGAGCGTCTTGATGATTTCAAGCCAGTTGAGACTAGTCACCGCGCCAAAAGACCACACTAAGGTATCGCACATCTGCATTTCTCAGCCATATTGCAGCAGCGACAGGAAGCAAATGCCCGTCCACCTAGACCACCGACGAAACAAATCTCATTGCGTCTCGCTGCGCACTGCGTCTGCTAGCACGCTCTGCTTTATGCGGCGGTGTGGAAATCTCTGGTCGGGGCGACAGGATTCGAACCTGCGACCCCCACACCCCCAGTGTGATGCGCTACCAGGCTGCGCTACGCCCCGACCGAGGGCGCGCCTCTAAGCCGACGGCGCGACGGATGCAAGGTACTATGCCGAGCGATACGGCGCGCCGTGTTGCGTGCCCGCCGCGATGATGGTAGCGCGCGCCGCTTGCAGGGTGGGGGCTTTCCCTCCGCCACATCCAGCCATTCAGGACGTCCATGTTCGCCACCCCAGCTTATGCCCAGGCCGCCGGCACCGCCACTTCCGGTAGCGGCTTCGCGATGTTCATTCAGGCCTTCTGGCCGATCCTCGTGCTCTTTCCGCTGTTCTACTTCCTCATCCTGCGCCCGCAGCAGCGCCGGCAGAAGCTGCACCAGGCGGCGATCCTCGGCGTCAAGAAGGGCGATTCGGTGGTCACCGCCGGCGGCCTGATGGGCAAGGCGACCAAGGTCGAGGACGCCGTGGTCGAGGTCGAGATCGCCACCGGCGTGAAGGTGCGCGTGGTCAAGGCGACGATCGCCGAGGTCACCCCGCTCGGTGCCAAGCCGGCGAACGACTGACTTATGCTCGATTTCCCCCGCTCGAAGATCATCGCCATCGTCGGGGTGCTCGTCGCCCTGATGCTGCTCGCGGTGCCGAGCTTCTTCCCCGAGCGCATCACCAACAGCTGGCCGGCGCATCCGCGCGTCAGCCTCGGCCTCGATCTCGCCGGTGGCAGCCGCCTGCTGCTCGAGGCCGACGTCAACGCGCTGATCGCCCAACGCCTCGAAACGATGCACGACCAGATTGCGGGCGGCATGGACAAGGCCAGCCCGAAGATCGCGATCGGCGATATCTCGGTGGCGGACGGCCAGCTGAGCTTCATGGTGCGCGACCCCGGTCAGGTCGATGCCGCGCGCGAGGTGCTCAACAACCTGACCCAGGGCGTCGGCCTGACCGGCCAGCGCGACTGGGACATCAGCGTGATCAATTCGACCAACTTCGTGGTCAAGCCGACCCAGGCCGGCATCGACCAGGCGGTGAAGGTGGCGATGACCGCGGCGCAGAGCGTGATCGACAAGCGCATCAACGGCTTCGGCACCAAGGAGCCGACGATCGTCGCCGAGGGCGCCAGCCGCATCGCGGTCGAGGTCCCCGGGCTGCAGAACCCGCAGGCGCTCAAGGAAGCGCTGGGCAAGACCGCCAAGCTCGAATTCAAGATGGTCGCCGACAGCGTCGTCCAGCCGGGCCAGGCGCTGCCGCTCGGCACGCAGCTGCTGCCTTATGCCGAGGGCGGCAAGGGCGCGACCATCCTGGTCAGGCGCCGCGCGATCCTGACCGGCGGCGATCTCGCCAGCGCCTCGGCCGGCAAGAAGCAGGAAGACAATCGCGATATCGTCAACTTCTCCTTCAACAGCGAAGGCGGCAAGACGTTCGCGAAGATCACCCAGGACAATGTCGGCAAGCGCTTCGCCATCGTGCTCGACGACGTCGTGATCTCGGCACCGAACATCAACACGCCGATCCTCGGCGGCAGCGGCTATATCGAGGGCAGCTTCACCCCCGAAAGCGCCAACACGCTGGCGGTCGAGCTCAATTCCGGCGCGCTGCCGATCGCGCTGAAGGTGATCGAGGAGCGCACCATCGGCCCGGGCCTGGGCGCCGAATCGATCAGGGCCGGCATCACCGCCTCGATCATCGCGGTGGTCGCGGTGATGCTGTTCATGTTCGTGACCTATGGCCGGTTCGGGCTCTATGCCAACCTCGCCGTGATCATCAACGTGGTGATCATCATCGGCGTGATGGCGCTGCTCGGCAGCGCGCTGACGCTGCCCGGCATCGCTGGCTTCGTGCTGACCATCGGTACTGCGGTCGACGCCAATGTGCTGATCAACGAACGCATCCGCGAGGAGCGGCGGCGCGGGCGCAACGTCATCCAGGCGGTCGAGCTGGGCTACAAGGAGGCCAGCCGCACGATCTTCGAGGCGAACATGACGCACGCCATTTCCGGCGTCATCATGTTCGCGATGGGATCGGGCCCGGTACGCGGCTTCGCCGCCGTGCTGCTGATCGGCATCTGCACCTCGGTGTTCACGGCGGTTGTCTTCACGCGCATGCTCGTCGCGCTCTGGATCCGCCGGAACCGACCGAGCGACATCAACATTTGATCGGCTGACCCATGCGCCTGCTCAAGATCGTTCCCGACAATACCAATATCGGCTTCGTCTCGCTGCGCGGCTGGGCGTTCGGGCTGACCCTGCTGCTCAGCATCGCCGCGCTCGGCGTGACCTTTGCCCGCGGGCTGAACCTCGGCGTCGACTTCGTCGGCGGCATCATGATCGAGGAGAAGTTCACCAGCCCGCCCGACGCCGACAAGGTGCGCGTGCTGATCGAAAAACTCGGCGTCGGCACCGCCTCGCTGCAGGCGATCGACGACGGCAAGAGCGTCTCTATCCGCCTGCCGCGCCCGGAGAGCAGCGACCCGGCTGCGACCAATAAGGTTGTCGACAAGGTACAGGGCGCGCTGTCGCAGGCGTTCCCCGGCGCGACCCTGTCGAAGCAGGATGCGGTGTCGGGCAAGGTCTCGGGCGAGCTGCTGTGGAAGGGCGGCCTGGCGGTCGCGCTGGCAATTCTCGGCATCGGCCTGTTCGCGATCTTCCGCTTCGAGTGGCAGTTCGGCGTGTCGACCGTGGTCGCGATCGTGCACGATCTGCTGATGACGCTGGGGTTCTTCGCCATCACCCGGTTCGAGGTTGACCTGACCATCGTCGCGGCGGTGCTGACCATCATCGGCTATTCGATCAACGACAAGATCGTGATCGACGACCGCATCCGCGAGAATATGCGCCGCTATCGCAAGATGGAGATGCCGGGGATCATCGACCTGTCGGTCAACGAGACGCTGCCGCGCACGGTGATGACCTCGCTGACCATCCTGCTCGCGCTGATCGCGATGCTGATCTTCGGCGGCCATGTGCTGCGCGGCTTCACCGCGGCGATGATCCTCGGCATCATCGTCGGCACCTATTCGTCGATCTATGTCTCGTCCTCGCTGCTCATCACGCTCGGCCTGCGCGCCGACCCGAAGGCCGAAGGCGATGCGCCGGCGGCCAGGCGCGACGGGCGGATGTCGTACAAGGACGTGCCGTAAGGCCGGCGTCCGGCGTTCGGGCCTCGGCCGCCGCTGCCGAAAAAGCCATGTGCTCCTGCGAACGCAGGAGCCCAGAGTTCGAGGCGAGGCGCTTGTGGCCCTGGGCTCCTGCTTTCGCAGGAGCACCGCTGGCGGGGTGACGGAAAGCAGGAGATTCCAGCATGCGCATGGACCGTTCCGACGCGCTCGGCCCGATCGTGTCGGGTTTTTCGGGCGGCGGCTACCGGATCGATGACAATGTCTATCGCGCGCTGCTGATCACACCGGTGCGCGCCGATGGCTGGGAACCGCCCGTGCTCGACGCGCTGGCGCTCGACGACCTCGCCCCGATCCTCGATCTCACGCCCGCGCCCGAGTTCATCCTGCTCGGCACCGGCACGGCGCTGGTCCGTCCCGCACCGGCACTGATCGCCGCGATCGAGGCGCGCGGCATCGGCGTCGAGGCGATGGACAGCCGCGCCGCGGCGCGCGCCTGGGCGGTGCTGCGCGGCGAGGGACGCTGGATCGCCGGCGCGCTCTACCCGTTGTGAGACCCTTCCCCGCGGCGCGGGAAAGGGTCTGTCACGACAAGCTCAGAAGCTGAACTTCGCCTGCGCGCCGACGATGCGCGGTTCGTTGATCATGCCGGTCAGGTTGTTGAAGTCGATCGCGCTGATGCTGCGGATCTGGTTGGTGATGTTGCGCGCGAACAGGCCGAGATCCCAGCCCGTCGTCGTCTTGACGCCGACCTTCAACCCGCCCTCGAGCAAGGAACGGCCGCGGAATTCGAGCGCGTCGTAGAGGAAATAGTTGATCTCGCTGCGATAGGCCCAGTCGGTATAGACATAGAGCTCGGCGGTGGGCGACACCGGGATGCCGTAGCGCGCGGTGACGTTGGCGACGTAGCGCGGCGCCTGGGGCAGCGGATTGCCGTCGATGATCACCCCGCCCGCACCGTTGAGCGGATCGACCAGCGTGCACGCCGACCCGCACTTGCCGACCGAAATGTTCGGATCGCGAATCTCGGTGAAATTGTAGCTGGCGCTGGCGGTCAGCGTCAGTTGCGGCACCGGCCGCGCCTCGAACTCGGCCTCCACCCCATAGCCGACCGCATGGTCGGCATTGAGCAGATGCGCCGAGTTGGTCCCGCCACCGACGGCGGTGAGCTGCAGATCCTTGGTGCGCCAGTAATAGCCATCGATCGCGAAGTTGAGCGTGTGATCGGCCAGACCGCCCTTGATGCCGACCTCGCCCGAGATCGTGGTCTCCTTGCGCGCGGTGGTCTGGCGGCTGCCGAAGGTCACGCGATCCTGGATCGCCGGGCCGAGATAGCCGGTCGCGGCGCGGGCATAGATGTTGAGCTGCGGGCTGACGGCGTAGGTCGCGCTGGCATCCCAGGTGAAGTCGCCGCCGCCGGCCTTCGCCTCGAGCACCGGGCTAATGATGCCACCCGGTAGCGATGGGATGCTGGCGCTCAACGAGGGCGAATAGCCCGATACCTTGTCGTGCTTGTCGTCGTGTGAATAGCGGCCGCCGGCGCGCAGCGTCAGCGCCTCGACCGGCTTGAACTCGAGCGAGGCGAACACGCCCCAATTCTCGTTGCGATTGTCGTGGAAGATGTCCTGGTTGTTGTCCGCCGCGCGCGAACCGGTCGGCGGATAGACATAGTTATATTCGTGATATTGCAGCGTCTGGTGGAAATAATAGGCGCCGGCCTGGAAGCGGAAGCCGCCGAACGGATCGCTCGCGAAGCGCAGTTCCTGGCTGAACTCCTCGGGCCGGGTGAGGCCGCCGGTGTTCGACGGGAACAGCGCGTTGTTGAGGCCCAGCGCGGGGAAGACATAGTTGCTGCCGCCGTCGATATCGCCCGTGCTCTCGACCTTGGCCTTTTCGTAGCCGGTGACCGAATAGAGCGTGCCGAGCCCGGCGAGGTGATAATCGAGATGCAGGTTGATGCCCCATTGGGTCAGCGACTGGCTGGTATAGCCGTCGATCGAGACGCGCGCGGGATCGAAGCCGGCGGAGAAATCGTTACTGCCTTTCTGGAACAGGCCGGCGCGGAACACCCGCGGCGTGCCCGACAGATCGCGGACATGGGCGCTCAGCAAGGCGTTGAAATCCCCGCTGGCATAAGCGAGCTGGAAGCGACCGGCGACGTCGCGATAACCCTCCAGCCGGGCGTCGGCGCCCTTGGTGACCGCGTCGTTGCTCACCCAGTCGTCGCGATATTGCAGCAGACCCGAGGCGCGGAAGGCGAAGCCGCCACCCAGCGGCCCGCCGATCGCGGCCTCGGCGTTGACCGTGTCGTAGGTCGCCCAGGAGGCGCTGGCATAGCCATTCCAGGTCTGGCCCGGCCTCGCCGAATCGAGCTTGACCACGCCGGCCGGCGTGTTGCGGCCGAACAGCGTGCCCTGCGGCCCGCGCAACACCTCGACGGCGGCCAGATCGAACGCCGGGAAGGATTTGAGCATCGGGTTTTCCAGCGCGACGTCGTCATAGACGACGGATACCGGCTGTGCCGCGTTGGGATCGAAATCGGTGTTGCCGAGACCGCGGATATAGAAGCGCGGGAAGGTGCGGCCGAACGAGGATTCGATCTGCAGGCTCGGTACGCGCGACGACAGGAAACGGATGTCGAGGCCGCTCGAATTGAGCACGTCGAGCTTCTCGCCGCCGATCGCGGTCACCGCGACCGGCACGTTCTTGCTCGAATCGTTGCGACGCAGCGCGGTGACGACGATGTCGCCAAGCCCCTTGCCGCTGTCCGTGGCAGGCGCCGGATCAGCCTCGGGCGGCGCTTCCCGGGCGAGCGCCGGTGTGGCGGCGATCGCGAGGAACGAGGCGCCGGTGACGACGGTGCGGAGGAGAAGCGACGCGCGAATGGTGACCATAACGGATATCCCCAATGATATCGGGCATCCTCACCGGCGATTCCGCGCTTTCGGAATTCGTCGCGCATCGTAACATCGGTGTAACGAGCATCAAGCGATCCACGGAAATTTCCGGCCGCTGTGGCATCTTCGCCGCACTGTCGGCGCGGCGGCAGGCGGCGCGCGCGGATCGGCGTTCCGGGCGAGAGCGATGCGGATGACGGCCTGCGCAATTCCACAGCATGGTATCGCGCGCTAAGGGGATGGGCATGGACACTCCCTGCCTGCCGTCGGTCCTGTTCGTCTGCCTCGGCAATATCTGCCGTTCGCCGTTGGCCGAGGCCGCGCTGCGTGCCGAGGCCGGGGGCGCCGGCCTTGATATCACGGTCGATTCGGCTGGCACCGGCAACTGGCATGCCGGCGATCCGCCCGACCGTCGCGCCCAGGCGACCGCGCTGCGCCACGGCAGCGACATATCGGGATACGTCGCGCGACAGGTCACCCGCGACGACTTCACGCGCTTCACCCATGTCTTCGCGCTCGACGCCGACAACCTTGCCGATCTGCGCGCGCTCGCCCCGGCCGAGGCGACGGCCGAACTGGCGCTGTTGCTCGATCTGCTCCCGGGCCGCGCGGGCGAGGGCGTGGTCGATCCCTATTATGGCGACGCGGACGGCTTCGAGACGACCTGGCGCGACGTCAGCGCGGCGGCGGCGGCGTTCGTCGCCAGCCTGCGGAAGCGCGACGCGCGGGGTTAGAAGGTCGGGCGGCCGCAAATCCGCTTATCATCGCGGCGCGGGGCGCTATCCTGCCGCAAAAGAGATCGACAGGAGAGACCGGATGAAGCTGCTCGCCGCGCTCGCGTTGCTGGCGCTCGCCTTGCCCGTTGCGGCACAGACCGCGCCAACCGCGGCCAGCCCCTCGCCCGCGCCCGACTATCGCCAGGATGCCAGCTGGCTGTGCCGCCCGGGCCGCAGCGACGCCTGCGCGGCCAACCAGGACGCGACGGTGATCGCCGCCGACGGCAGCCGCAGCATCGAGCAGTTCGAGGCCGACCGGAAACCGAGGTTCGATTGCTTCTACGTCTATCCGACCGTCTCGCTCGACCCGACACCGAACAGCGATATGGCCATCGGCCCCGAGGAGATGGCGGTCGCCGCGGCCCAGGCGGCGCGCTTCACCAGGCATTGCCGCGTATTTGCGCCGATGTACCGCCAGGTCACGCTCAGCGCGTTGCGCGCGCTGTTGCAGGGCGATGCGGTGACCGCCGACCGGGCCATGGCGTACGGCGATGTGAAGGCCGCGTGGGACGATTATCTGGCGCGCGACAATCATGGGCGCGGCGTGGTGCTGATCGGGCACAGCCAGGGCTCGGCCATCATCAAGCAGCTGCTCGCCCAGGCGATCGAGGGGACCCCGGCGGCGGCGCTGCTGATCTCGGCGATGATCCCGGGGACCAATGTCGCGGTGCCCACCGGGCAATTGGTGGGCGGCGACCTGAAGAGCACGCCGCTGTGCCAGTCGGCCGACCAGACCGGCTGCGTGGTGAGCTATGTCAGCTTCCGCGCCGAGGCGCCGCCGCCGGCCAATAGTCGCTTCGGCAGCGTGCCGCAGCCCGGCATGGTGGCGGCGTGCGTCAACCCCGCCGCGCTGGTGGCGCCGTCACCGTCCGGCGGCGGCATGGCGATGGCCGATGCCTATCTCGGCGCGCACGGCGCGGGACTCGCCAGCCTGGCGATGGGGGCGTGGACGCGCGACGCCGCGCCGGTGACGACGCCGTTCGTCAAGGTGCCGGGCCTGATCTGGGCCGCCTGCCGCGACGTGGGGCCGTCCCGCTACCTCGCGGTGACGGTCAATGCCGACCCGGCCGATCCGCGCACCGACACGATCGTCGGCGACGTGGTGGTCGGCGGCGTGACGCTCAGGGACTGGGGACTGCACCTGATCGACATGAGCGTCGAGATGGGCAATCTGGTCGAGCTGAGCGACCGCCAGGCGCGGGCCTGGGCGAAGCGGCATTGAGGAGGCTGCGGCCGGCGACCGTCCCGTTCCTTGTTCGACGATGAGAAGGAGCCGGCGCGGCGGGCGCCGTGTTCGCGCACGCGCAGCCATGCGGCAACTTCGCATTGCGTTGAATCGCGACGCCTCGCCCTGACAAAGGTGCCGTCGATCCGAGCACGACGTGATTCAACGAAAATGCCACGGCGCTTATTACCGGCTCGCCCGCATCTGGCGCGGGTGTGACGCCCTTGGCGGAAAGGCCGGCAAGGCGCAGGCAGGCGCGGTTGAGGCGGACCTGGCTGCACTTCAGCGCGGCGATATAGGCCGCCATGCCGCGCTCGGTGAGGAACCGGCGTTCGACCAGCGCGCGAAATTCCAGGAACAGTTCGCGGTCGCGGCCGTCGCTTTCGCCGCCGGGCTCCAGCCCTTGCCGCACCGTGCGCAGCACCTGGACCAGGACGATGCGCTGCAGCGCCTCGACGCACACCGCCTCGCCCTCCCGTCCGCTGCCCTCAGGGCCGGGCGCCGGCCAGGCCCGAGAGATGCGCGTACAAGGCGGCGGTGTTGGCCTCCCAGGTGAAGCGCGCCGCGCCGCGCCGCACCGCGGCCGGATCGGGCGGCGCGGCGAGCAACTCGCCGATCGCGGCGGCGAAGGCTGGTGCCGCGCGCGCCGCGACGCGGCCATGAGCGGGGTCGGTCACCACCTCGCTTGCCCCGCCGGCGGCGGTGATGACGATCGGCGTGCCGCAGGCCAGCGCCTCGACCCAGGCATTGGCCAGCCCCTCCGAGGCCGAGGCCAGCGCCATCACATCGGCGGCGGCGAGCAGCGCGGGCAGGTCGGCGTGCGGCACGCCGCCGAGCAGGCGGATGCGCTCGCCCGCGCCATGCGCCGCGATGTGGGCGGCGAGCGCGGCGCGTTCCGGGCCCTCGCCGGCGATCAGCAGATGGACGCCGGGAAGCGCGGCGACCGCGTCGATCACCACATCATGCCCCTTGCGCGGGATCAGCGCGCCGAGCGACACGACCAGCGGCCCGGCCATGCCGAGCGCCGCCTTGCCGGCGCCGCGATCTGCCGGCGCGAAGCGGGCGAGGTCGACGCCGGTATGGTGGACGCGGATGCGGTCCGGCGGGATGCCGATCGCGGCCATGTCGCCCTTCATCGCTTCGCTCACCGCGAGCAGCCCGGCGGCGGCGCGGCCGGCGGCGATCACCTGGCCTGCGGTGCCGGGGGCATGGCCCCAATGATGGATGTCGGCGCCGCGTGCCTTGATCGACACCGGCACGCCGAAATGCGCGCCGAGCGCGATCGCGGCCGGGCCATCGGGAAAGAAGAATTCGGCGTCGATCAGGTCGAAGCGGAAGTCGCGGCGGATCTCGCCGAGCAGCGGCGTCAGCGCGCCGACCAGCGCGGCGACATGGAACCGCCCGCCGGTGCCGGGCAGGGTGGTGAAGCGCGGGCGCCAGGTCTCGACGCCCTGCCAGTCTTCATGCCCGGGAAGCGCCGCCAGCCGCGCGAAGCGCGCGGCGCGGCGCAGCGGCCAGGGCGGCAGGCCGATCGGCGCGACCAGCCTCATCTCGACCCCGGGATGCGCGGCCAGGCCGAGCGTCTGGCGCTCGACGAACACCCCGAAATTGGGGCGCGTCGCATCGGGGAACAGGGTCGACAGGGTGAGGACACGCAGCATGGCGGGCGCGACTGTAGCGCGCGAAGGTTAAGGGCGCGCTGACCTGATTCAACCGCGCGCCGCGGCGCGCTACCAGCGGCCCATGACCAACCACGGCCGCCCCACCACCTACACCGCCGACCACGCGCTCCGCGCCCGCATGGCGTGGGAGATCGGCGCCACCGACGCGCAGGTCGCCTTCCTGGTCGGTGTCAGCGAATCGACGCTCGCCCGCTGGTGCGCGCGTTACCCCGCCATGGCCGAGGCCAGGTCGGCCGGCCGCGACGATGCCGACACGCGCGTCACCTTCGCGCTCTACCGCCGCGCCGTCGGCTATGATTATAGCGAGACCCGCGTCCTCCTGCCGTTCGGGGCGAAGGAGCCGCTCGCCGTCCCCGTCACCCGCCACAAACATGGCGAAACCACCGCCGCCTTCCGCTGGCTCGCCCTCCGCAAGCCTGCGCAGTGGAGCGGCCGCGCCGAGGCGGAAGGGGCCAACCACGACCTCGCCGACCGCCTGGCGGAGGCGCTCGCCAACGTCGCCCGCGCCGCCGGCGACCATGGCTGATCCCGCGCCCGCTGCCCCTTCTCGTGTTCCTGCGAACGCAGGAACCCAGGGCCACAAACGTAGCGCCCGTAACCCTGGCCTCCTGCTTCCGCAGGAGCACGGCACCCGAGACACCCCCTCCGCTCCCCCTCCTTGTGTTCCTGCGCAGGCAGGAACCCAGGGCCACAAACGCCGCGCCCATAACCCTGGGCTCCTGCTTCCGCAGGAGCACGGCAGGCGAGACACCCCCTCCGCTCCCCCTTCTCGTGTTCCTGCGAACGCAGGAACCCAGGGCCACAAGCGCGACGCCCGTAACCCTGGGCTCCTGCTTCCGCAGGAGCACGGCACCCGTGACACCCCCGCCGCCCGCCTCATCGAGGCCATCGCAAGCTTCCGCCACGACCCCCTCGGCTACGCCCGTTTCGCCTGGGCGTGGGGCAGGGGCCAGCTCGCCGCCGCGCCCGGCCCGCGCGCCTGGCAGGCCGATGTCCTCGCCCGCATCGGCGCGCACCTGCAGGACCGCGCCACCCGCCACACCCCGTTGCGCCTCGCCCGCGCCTCGGGCCATGGCATCGGCAAGTCCGCGCTCATCGCCATGCTGGTCAAGTGGGGGCTGGATACGGGCATCGACACCCGCATCCTCGTCACCGCCAATACCGAGAATCAGCTCGTCACCCGCACCGCGCCGGAAATCGCCAAATGGTCGCGCGCCGCCATCACCGCCGACTGGTTCCGCCCGCTGTCCGGCGCGCTGGTCTCCACCGCGCCCGGCCATGATCGCGCCTGGCGCTGCGACCTCGTCACCTGGAACCTCGCCAACACCGATGCCTTTGCCGGCCTGCACAACCAGGGCAAGCGCCTCATCCTGATCTTCGACGAGGGGCGAAGATCTGGGAGGTCGCGCTCGGCGCGCTCACCGACGCCGGGACGGAGATCATCTTCCTCGCCTTCGGCAACCCGACCCAGAATAGCGGCCCGTTCCGCGAGGCGTTCGGCGCCGCGCGGCATCTGTGGGACACCGCGCAGATCGACAGCCGCACGGTCGAGGGCACCAACCGCAAATATCTCGACGAGATCGTCGCCACCTATGGCGAAGACAGCGACATCGCCCGCGTCCGCGTCCGCGGCCAGTTCCCCAGCGCCTCGTCGATGCAGTTCATCCCCGCCGATCACGTCGCCGCCGCGCGGGCACGCGAGGTCTATGGCATGGTCGCCGACCCGGTCGTCTTCGGCCTGGATTGCGCGCGTTACGGCGGAGACCGCTCGGTGCTCGCCATCCGCAGCGGCCGCGACGCGCGCAGCCGCCCGTGGAAACGCTGGGCCGATCAGGACGCGATGACGCTGGCCGGAGACGTCGCGCTCCAGGCCCAGCTCCACCGCCCTGACGCGATCTTCGTCGACGCCGGCAATATCGGCGCCGCGGTGGTCGATCGCCTGCGCCAACTGGGCGTGGAGAACGTCCATGAAGTGTGGTTCGGCGGCAAGGGCGGGGAGGCGATCTGGGCCGGCGACCTCAACGTACGCACCGCCAACAAGCGCGCCCAGATGTGGGCCAACATGCGCGCCTGGCTCCCCGGCGGCGCCATCCCCGATTGCGACGCGCTGGCGGCCGACCTGACCGGCACCGAATATGGCTATGCCGCCGACCAGGTCTCGATCCTGCTGGAAAAGAAGGAACACATGAAGGCGCGCGGCCTGGCCAGCCCGGATGAGGCCGACGCGCTGGCGCTGACCTTTGCGGAAAGCGTCGCGCCAAGGTGGCCGGAGCCGGTGGTGCACTGGTCGCGGCAGGAGCCGCAGCGGACCGAGGAGGAGGAGTGGGAGAATCTTTATCGGGAGTTGTGGGAGGAGGGGTGAGGGGGGTGTGCGGCTGATAAATCTATGTCTGATTTTGGGCCGATGAACGTTAACGGACTGGCAGGTTCGGTCGCAAGCGCGCGATAGTGTACGTCGCCGTCGAGTTCAAACCTGTGCCGGTAGCCGTCTGGCAGGCTATGGAGCACGGGCAGTTGCCGGGAATAACGCTAGGACTTTGCTGCTTTCTGAACTTGCAGCAGATAGTACAGGTCGCTGCGCCGAATCTCGCGGCTTTTGTCGCCTTTGGCGTCCACCTCCTTCAAAAACTGCGGGGCCAATGCCTCAAGGATTTTTACGACGGCTTGGTCTGGGCGCATAGTCAAACAAGATCCGGCAACCGAAGCGGTCAGGCGTACTCCGTCAAGCGCCCTCTTCAGCCAGGGTCGTGCGGGATCAGTGACCAGTTGACGAAGCTCATCGAGGGCGGGGGCAATCTCCGTCTCGACTAGAAACTTAGTTTCCTGCGCGATGTCATCAGGCGCAACGGTGGCGAGGTGTCCTCGCCAAGCGCCGGCATAACGAAGCATTGCTCGGCGAAATGCCCTCAGGTGTTTGGCGTTCTCCTCGCGGAACTCCATGAGGTCCTCAGGGCGCAGGAGCGGTATCTCCGGCAGAACCAGGCGCATAGCCTCCAATGCGATGAAGGCGGACAGCGACTTCGCGTCGGCAACTCCTTGACCGTCAGCGCCGGGGATCGGTATCCCGGGCACGTCGCTTATTAGCGAGAACCCTGCTTCGCCAGCCATCCGGATTGCGCCCGCGTGATAATGAATGTCTCCGCGATAGGTGAGATGCTCGCTACTGTCCTTGACGGCCTTGTGATGCCAAGTTTGAACCAATGGGATAAAGTCATCACGCGGCGGGCCTAACATCGCCTCCTGCATCTGGCCGACCAGCTTCGAATCAACATCGTAGTCAGTTAGCGGATTGTCGCGGGCTTTATCGTAGCAGAGAAAGCCGTCCAACTTCTCGGCGGTATCAGCGAAACGCATCATGGCGAGAAGCACTTGAGTATCGTAGTCCGGCAGCTTTAGGGCGTCGATGCGCACTATCTCCTGCTTCCACGCATCGCGGTCGTAGTCTCCGCGAGGAAGGTACACGCCGGGAAAGTGGATGCGGTCGAAAATAAAGCCTAGCGCGACAAGAGCGCCAGTGCTTCGGGGCATAGGCGCAGAATAGTACACCGCGTCGAGCCGCAGCGTATCATCCAGCTCATGGGGCGCGGCCATCGCGCGTGCGCGTCCAGCTTACTTTTTCGAGCCCCCGCCCCCGCTACTTCCACCGCTTCCGCCGGAACCACCGCCGCTTCCACCGCCAGTGGGCGGCGTTCCAAGCGTGCCAGTCGGCCCCGTGTAACCACCTTGAACCTTGCCTATACCGCCCTGAACGACGACGCCTTTGAAGCCGCTGCCGCTTTTGCCCTTAAGTGCCATTGAACTGCTCCTACAAATGATCAGTCTTGCTTGGACTGCGCTGGCTTTGAAACTGCACTGCCCTGCGTTGGAGGACTGCCAAGCTCGCCAGCTGCGGGCTTAAAACCATCCTGAGCGAGCTGATCTTTCATCGGAGCGGGCGTGTAGCCCTTCCGCAATAGGACGCGCTCACCAGCCTTGTTGTCGCTACCCTCGTCGTTCATTGCGATCCTCCCTTTATAAACTCGACCATTCTTATGCTGCCCCCGCAGATAAGCATGGAGCGAGGGGTGTCAAACTCACTCCACGTGCCGTGTTCGTTCAATTGTCGCAGGTCGCCGAGGAGCAGATCGCGTTCATCTGCTTTATGGGATGCGAACGACCCTTCATGCCATGTCCCGGCTACAGTCGCGCCATCTGTGAGATGAACTAAGACATACGATGGCTCACGATTGCGAAACGTGTAGTCCCATGCGGTTGGCGTGTGATGGACGGGCCTAAGCCCGAGCCAGTCGGTGAACTTATAGAACTTTTCAGACCTGTCGAAAAAAACCACCATTGTCGCAACGACTATCGGAACGACGAAGCGAAACAGAAATTGCCAGAGCCACTCGGGCAAGCATATCCCCTGATCGGCATGGAATAGCGGATAAGCAACGGCGTTGTAGGCCAGCGATATGATGGCGAAGCTGCCAAGCTGCTCGGAAAACTTAGGCGTGACGGCGTCTCTGAAACGGCCTCGCACCCACAGTATCGCGATGCCGGGCGCTAAAAGCCCAGCTAAGTCGGTCAAGTCTTTGACGCTAGGAATATCTGACATATAACGGCTCAGCCAATACCATGTGCGTGTGCGCTACGCTCCAGCTTTGTAGCCGCTATCAGCGCAAGCCCCACAACTATTTTCGGCTCACTTATGAAAGGCAGCGACTGTGATGCAGCAAGAGGGCGCGCCCTTGCGCCGCCTCCACCTCACGCAGCGCGCAGCTCGATGCAACGAATGACCAAATTTTCGTTTGCGGACTTCACACGTCGAATGACTGAGCGTCTGCTAATGGGATGCCGTCTCGTGCGCCGAACGTCCGGGAATGGGTGGTAACCGCTGAGCCAGTTTTTGCGCGGACGTAGCCCCAACGACCCTATCCGCTTTGGGACTCCGGCGGTCGAAGCGGAGATCGATGGGTTCTCGCGGCTGTCGAAAGGGCGGGATCTTGCCCGCTTTATCCGCTTGCCGATGCCGATCGGCGGATCATCGCACCGCTTCCTGGGTCGATCGATTGCACATGCCTTACAGCTTGGGTTCCTTAGTCGTGCCCAAAGTGGTTTCGTAATTTCTTGAACCAGTAGCAAGTGCTGGCATTCCAAACCTTTCGCATTGTACACAGGACACCTTTATGGGTGGGCGGATGTCTGATATTCAGTGGTTTCCTGCTGTTTTAGGTTTGCTCGGCGGCGGCGCTGTCGGAGCGATGATAACAGCGTTCGTGACGACTCATCGCGGTCGCATTCAGCCGGTAAGATATCATCTCGAACTCAAAGAGTTATTTGCTGGCGTAGCGCCTGGGCCGTCAACGAGCGTTCAAGTGATGCTTAGTGACAGGGGAGCTGTGTATGCTTTCAGCGACCTTCAACAGGTTTCACTTGAGATCACCAATGGCGGCAACGTTGATCGCGCAAATTTCAAATTCAGCCTAAGCTTTCCCGAGGGCACGAAAATTGTTTTTGTGGAAGCCAATGATGCTGACCGCAATCACAAGTTTATAACTAAACCCGAAATATCGCCCGGTAAGCCGGTTGATGTTCTCGATTTCGAGATTGAACCGTTTAATCGCAGGGACATCTATCAGGTAGCAGCTTATGTCACGGAAGCCAGTGAGCTGAATACACAGGATATCAAGCTAACAAGTCCTGCACCGGTACTTTTCGTATATACCCCATCGACTGCTGAAATGCTTGCGGCCAGAAAAGATGTCACTTTAGAACTTTTCGCCGCCTCCCTGCCGATTAAGGCGTTGCGAGCGCCAGTCCTCAAGGCAATTCGACAACGCTAATCACCCTAGCTGCCATTCAGTAGCGCTGTATCGATTATGGTGAAGTGCAATAACCCCTTTATTGCGGTTCACTCTATAAGCGGGTGCGCGCAAGTATTTAGTGGTTATTGCACGTGTCACCATAATTTCAGACATGTCTCGCTCAAGGGTTGCGGTCCACTACCCCAATTGCGCAAAGTCACCGGAATCCGTTGGGCGAGCCCTACAAGAGCGCGATCAGCAGGTACTTGCCGGTAAATTTATCGAGCGTCGCACCCGGTGAGCGCGGAGGTTTTACAAAATAACGCACGATATCACCGGTTTCTGACCGAGCATTTGGTGTCTTGTACAGCACTTCGCCATCGCCTGGGAGTTCGGCCTCCGCCTGAAGCATGGCCTCCGGGCTGTCGCAGATGAAAATTGAGACTTTCATGAACCGTCTCCCAACCCACAGATTGATTTGAGGGCGTCGTACGCCTGATATTCCGCAACGGTGCCGATGCCGAAGAGGTATTGCTCGATCGCAGTGGCACTTTCCTGGCTGGCAGCGAGGAATGGCGCCGCTTGGGAGGCCAGGGCGGCATTTGCGGCAAGGGCTTGGTTGGCCCGGGTGGCCCGGCCGGCATCACTTACACAGGCATGCAACTTCTGGCTGTTAACGGATCGCGTCGTTCTAAGGGTGACGCCGGTCTGTTGCGCGAATACGATGTTGGCCACAGGTATTCCGTATCGATCCGCCAACGCCTTTTCGTCGGAAGCAACTTTCGTAGTCAGATAGTTCAGGCACTGCGTTTGTATCGGGCTCAAGGCTGCAGAGATATTAGGGTCCGTCAAAACCCGGAAACAGAACAGCTGAGTCTCGTCTTGTCGGAAAGTATTGTTGACGATATTTTCGACCGTATTCGAGACGGCGATAACAGCGTCGGTCCGCGCTGTACTCTGATCGAAGTTGACGGTTCCGCCAGATTTGGCCGCTGCAATTCCCAACCCTTTCTTGCTCGCCGCGACCAGGTCATCATATTGCGCCTGCGCGACGTCGCGGGTTGCGGTCGCTTTAGCCACCGCGGCTTTGCCATCATCGCAAGCCTTTAGTTTCGCTGTCTCATCTGTCGTCAGCGCAGGTGTGCCAGCGGCCTTTTTCGCGGATAAGGTTTCGCAGGTCGCAGCGGTGGCGTCGGCGGCGGCTAGCGCTTTCGTTGCTTTATCGAGATCACTTCCAGCGGACGCCAAGTCGGCCTGCTTGGCCGCCAAGAGTTTGACCATTTCTGTCGCGTTCATTCCCGTGCTGCCCTCTCCATTGGCAGACATCGCGACGGCCGGAGGCGTGATGGATCCGGTCAGTTGCTCAATGGCGAGGATCGACACCATGACGCGTTGATCTCTCGCAGAGATAATCGAAAAGTCTGCGGGGGAGATCGCGCCGCTCAGGTAACGCTCGCAGGTCCGAAACATCATCTCACGAAGCATGTTTATGGTCTGGGTGCGGGCGATCGTCGCACCCGTTTCGCTGCTTGAGAAGGCCGCTTGCAGCGCGGCATTCAAGCCCTTGGTGTCCTGCGAGAAGCTGGCGCCGCCGCTCGCGCCGACACCAAGCACAGTAAAAACATCGGGGCTCGGTTCGGCACAAAAACGCCGAAATGTCGGATCATTTGCCGCGCCGGCGTGCGCTCCATTGCGCGCCGGCACGGTCGGGTCATTTTGGCTGAGTAGGACCCGCTGGCGAGCATCGACAGAGATCGCAACAGGATTACTGCCCTGAATGGCAGACTGACGATAGATCGCGCTGGAGCAACCAGCCAATGTCAGGATGCTAGCGAAAAGAAATAAGATCATTTTTATCATTAAATCCCCCCGAAGTAAGAAGTAAAACTGCAAAATGAGAAGATGCGATAAATAACATAAATATAGATTATCAATATATTGTGTTCAATATTAGCAGCAAAGCTACTGTCCGATGCAAAGACCGCAGCTAACGTGTTACACTGCAACCCTTCGGTGGGTTCGCAAGAATCATACCTGCCCACAGCAAACAGTCGGCTTGCGTCGTCATGGCAATATATTGATCCCAATCGTGCGATTTTCGCTCAAATCTCTCATACTGAAACGAAGCCTGAAAGCCGGCGTTCGCAAAAAGCTCATCGAGGTGATGCAAGTAAATTTCATTGCCGCCGAGCCGTGTGTCACCACCAAGTCGATCGGGCACATTGATGCCAAAATGTTTTTTGGTGACGGCGGGATCGTTGGGATTATAACCCGCGTACATGCGGTCGAGCCGGGCGAAAATATCTGTTCTAGCGACGTCGCGGCTTACGCGCATATGCCCATCGCCGATCGCTGGTGCGAATGCGACCAGGCGCACATCACCCAATTGTTCAGGCAAGGCGTGGCTTGGCGTCGTGGATCGGCACGCGTTGGAAATGCCTCTGTCGTATTTAGGGTCTGACAGCGCGGCCAGGGCGACTGCGGCACCGCGGCTGTGCGTCAAAAACGTCACGTCGGTCCCCGCGGGCAGGCGCCGCAGCAAATCCCGGAGCCCGCAATCGCCAGCATGATTGGAATACGTCAAGGAGTCCGCGAAGTACGCCAGAGGGGCGGGGAGCGTGTTCTGGCCCTTGAATAGGGCATCCCAATAGACCTGTACGAAGAAGACCCGCTCCGGATCGCGCGTCGCAATTACCTGTTCGCGCATCCAAGCGTATTGCGTGTCGAATGACTCATAACTGTTATTGAACCCCTTGATCAAAAATACCACGCGCCTAGTCTTACCTGCGTGCAAGCCTTCGACTATGCGTGCGGCTGCTTGGTCGAGGAGGATCCCACGATCGTAGGGAACATTGCGCACTTGGTAATAGGTGCGCAGCGTAAATGCAGCGTTGTGGTTCGACGGCTGTGGGGGCACGTCGAGTCGGCCGGGGGTGTTTGACTGGGGATAAGGGTCGCCCGCTTGGTCGAACGCGATACGTTCGATGCCGTCGCTAGTTGCAGAGTAGTTGCTGGGTGGGACGGTATGATAGCCGGCGCAAGCAGTCACGACGCCTGCCACCGCCAATGACGCGATCGCCTTTAAATATCGCATCTTATTCCCCACTTGGCCTTTGCCCGATCGCAACAATACCAAGGATGAGCAATAAAACAAAATACAACAAAGTCCGATCCGGTTGTGTTGTAGTTCGGCTTCAAGGCATAGAATTTTAGCTGGCGTGACCGTGATCGATCGGGAGTTCTGATCGCCCGGCACCTGACACGCCGACGGGGTCGTAAATTGCGGTGACAGGCACTATTACTTCTTTTTAGACAGCCGGCCGGCGAGTACCCATCCGTTGAAAACGTCCGGGACACGCAACTAAATTCACCGCTGACAGGAGGGACACCGCTCCAGCCCCCTCATTCTCGGTCAGATCGCGCTGATCGCCCGCAAAGGTTGTGTGCGTCAATGTCTGCAAATAGCGACGCTGGCTGCTGGTCAGGCGGCTTGTCGTAGATCGGCTTTCTTCATCTCCTTGAGATCGTTCATGTTGAGGTAGCGATTGGCCTCGAGC
>Ga0068858_100000509_pt1 | contig 40798 bp, 33 predicted proteins | sample KBSSwiS12_FD_66589 | JGI IMG/M metagenome (GOLD analysis project Ga0068858, IMG submission 66589) | Switchgrass rhizosphere microbial communities from Kellogg Biological Station, Michigan, USA - KBS Switchgrass S1-2 | ecosystem: Host-associated > Plants > Roots > Rhizosphere > Soil ... | reverse complement strand
CTCGACCCCAAGGAGCTGGCTCGGCAGCCGTTGCAGGTGGGTTTGTCCATGAAGGTTGAGGTGTCGGTGCGGGACGGTGGCACTCGCGAGCGGTTGCCGCAGCTTGCCAACAACGCGCCGGTTTATTCGACGGATGTGTTTCATTCAGTGGATGAGGCTGCGGACTCGCGGGTTCAGCAGATTATTGCCGCCAATGAGTCGGCCGACGCACGGAGCTTCGGGTCGGTGAAGCAGGCGGCTGGGAAAGTGGCCAGCCTGAATTAGTGCGGGGTTGGGGTACCAACATGGCTGAAGAGAAGAAACAAGAGAGCGGTGGTCCGGCGGCCGTTGGTGGATCAGCCGGCGCTGGAGCGGCTGGCGTTGCGGTGCCGGCTGGCTCTGCGGCGACGGGCGGTGCCGGCGCGCCGCCGGCGGGGCCATCCGCGCCTGCCGCGGCGGGCGGCAGCGCGGGGCCTAATGGGCCGCCGCAGTTGCAGCCTCTCCAAGGCACCGCGCTGACTATTGGCACTATCGCGTTGTCACTCGCGACGTTCATGAACGTGCTCGACACGTCCATCGCGAACGTGTCGATTCCCGCGATCTCTGGTGACCTGGGTGTTTCACCTGACCAGGGCACGTGGGTAATCACCTCGTTTGGTGTCGCCAATGCGATCTCATTGCCCCTGACAGGCTGGCTCACTCGAACCTTCGGCCAGGTGAAACTGTTCATCTGGTCCGTCACCTTGTTCACCATCGCTTCGTTCTTGTGCGCGCTCGCTCCTTCGTTGGAATTGCTGATTCTGTTTCGGGTGCTGCAGGGCGCTGTTGCTGGCCCGATGATGCCGCTGTCGCAGGCCCTGCTCCTGTCGAGCTATCCCAAAGCCAAAGCGGGTGCCGCTTTGGGTATGTGGTCTATTACCACTCTGGTCGCCCCTGTGGTAGGTCCATTGCTGGGCGGCTGGATCACGGACAACATTTCCTGGCCCTGGATTTTCTATATCAACGTGCCGGTGGGCATCGTTGCGGGAGGTGCGACCTGGATCATCTACCGCTCGCGTGAAACGCCCACCATGAGTCTGCCGATCGATAAGATCGGGCTGTTCCTGCTGGTGTTGTGGGTTGGTGCGCTGCAGGTCCTGCTGGATAAGGGCAAGGATCTGGACTGGTTCAGCTCCGGGCAGATCATCACGCTGGCGATTGTTGCCGTCGTGGGCTTCACGATCTTCCTGATCTGGGAGTTGACGGAGAAGCATCCTGTGGTGGATCTGTCTCTGTTCAGCAAGCGCAACTTTGCAGTCAGTACTGTCGCGATGCTGATGGCCTATGGACTGTTCTTCGGCAACGTGGTGCTCCTGCCGTTGTGGTTGCAGCAGTACATGGGCTACACAGCAACACTTGCCGGAGTTGTGCTTGCACCCGTGGGGATCTTCGCGATCTTCCTGACGCCTGTTGTGGCGCGGTACACGGGCAAGGCCGATCCACGTGTCTTCGTCACGGTTTCATTTGGCGTGTTCGCTTTGGTGTTGTTCATGCGGCAGCACTTCAATACGGACGCGACTATCGGCACCTTGCTGGTGCCGACGCTCGTTCAGGGTATCGCCATGCCATTCTTCTTCATCCCGCTGATCTCCTTGAGCCTGTCAGGACTCGCGCCCGAGCGTATCCCTGCCGCCTCCGGCCTGTTCAACTTCGCGCGTATCACAGCGGGTTCATTCGGTACGTCTATCACCACCACGCTGTGGGATCGTCGGGCGACGCTACATCACTCGCAGTTGGTGGAGCACTTGACTGGCAGCGACCCGGCGTCGGCGCAGGCGTTGGCTACGTTGCAGGCTGGTGGGCTGGGGCAGCAGCAGAGCTATGGCGTGCTCAACCGGTTGGTTGACCAACAGGCGTTCATGCTGTCCGCCGACGACATCTTCTATGTGTCGGGGATTTTGTTCCTGGCGTTGATTCTGGTTATTTGGCTGGCTAAGCCGGAGAAGGGTGGGGGTGGGGCGCAGTCCAAGGAGGCTGCTAGTGGGGCTCACTGAGGCCCACCATTGAGGGCGGCGGCTTGCTCGCGCTGCCGCTGCTGCCACGGGCTGCCCTGGTGGATTGAAGAAAGCGGGCGCGCTGGCTCTGTTTTGGTTGGTGCGGCGTGGGTGTGCGGTTCAGGCGTTAGGTTTCTTCGTCGCTCGCGCGTGGCGAAGATTAAATCCGTGTCCGCGCCCTTGGTTCGCGCAGGCCCGCTGTTAGAACGAGCGTCAGCGGGTAACCTGTTGATGCCATAAATGCAAAAACCGCCTTACGGCGGCCTTTGCGCCCGGATGCCCACCCGTTCTTGTCGGATGGATCAGCCGGGAGGTTTGTCGATATGGCACCACAAAGTGTTCACTGAGTCAACGGCGGTTTAGGCGGACTGCGGATAGTCCGAAGTCTCGAGCGTATCGATCCATGTAGTTACGAAGGTCTCGTGCCGAGTCTTCGTGCTCGCACATCGTGATTGGAATCCGGCCGGCCAAATGCAAGCACGGTTGATTCAGCCATCTACGCGCGGCGCCTGCGCTGCCACGTACGCGCTTTGCTTCTTTGTAAATTGGAATCAGCAAGTCGGGTCGTGGGTACCACGATAGAGGCTTATACACGACGTTTTGATGGTGCCGCACCATTGATGGTAGTTGGCTGCTCGAGATCTCGTCGTCGAGTATGTGCCTGCGAATCCAATGGGCATGTTTCGCCAGTCGGGTGTTGACGTCTCCGGTGGCAGGTCTGATCGGTGCGATCAGACCGATGATTGTCGACGTATGCTCTCGGATCAGCTGCATCGCCGGCTCGAAGTCGGAGTCGTTTGTTACGAGTATAATCTGATCCACTTCACCATCAATTGCGTCGCTGAAGGAATGCAAGGCGAGTGCTACGTCTGACTGCTTCTCCTCGAGCTTCCAGATTTCGATTCGATCGCACTCGCGGGCGGCCTTGCCAACCCCCCATTTGTGCGCCCGTGCAGGCCGTGCGTGGTAGTACCCGCTGATCATTTCGAATTCTTCGCCTAGATATCCTGCGAGTGCGTCGTGATAGATGTGAGGTGTGTGGGGGCGTAGTAGCGGGTGTGGACGTCGATTGCGCCTTGTAGGGCGAGGAGGAATTACTCGTCGGTGTCGGATGTGTGGGGAGGCGTGGTCTGGGCGGGCGGGTGGATGATGGTTGGGGTCATCCGTTCGTTTGTGAGGTCGGGTAATACCTTGTGGGGCCCGCGGGGCGGGGAGGATCGTGTCGTGCAGATGTTCGAAGCTGCGGCGGCAGGGGATCGATTCGGGGTGTGAGGACGGGAACTGCTGGCTAGCCTCGGCGCCAGATGATGTAAGAATGGAGTATCGGGTAGAGGCCGGTGGCGAGGAGAAGGGCCACTGGAACTAAGGGTGACGCGTGAGCGAGGCTGGCGATGAGGATTGCCGCGCCGGCTAACACGTACACGGGAGCCGATGCTCGATGCGTACGCTCCCAGACGTGGGGATCGTCCACGGTCCAGTACGTGCGGAGACCGACGAAGTAGTCCCACGTTAGTTTGCCGAGGATGTTGCCGACGGCCATCAGAAACACGCCGATGCCCATAAAAAAATAGGGGACGGGCGATGCAGTCGGATGCATTGCAGTGAACAGGCTTACGGCGCTGAAGTAACACATCAATCCTGCGATTGAATTGATCACAATGGTGTTTGTGCGCTTCGGAGTGAGCTGCCGAATCAGCCAGATGATCACCATTGCGGCGGTAATCGGCATGATCCAGGCAGCCGGCCACCTGGGCATGTAGTTGGTGGGTTGGCCGTGCAGGTCCCAGTGCATCGGGAGCGTATCTGGAAGGTGGTTGAAGCAGAGTGCCGTGGCCGCAAAGGCGACCAGGACCAGGCCGAGTGCAAGGCGGTACCGGGGCAAAACGGCGCGGTACTGGATGAAAGCGTTCATACAGACTTTCTCCGTGACGCGTGCGGCCGCACCAGGTCTATTACCAATACCGCCAGATCCTCCAGCACCGAAGTGTTGAGCGAATAAACCTGCTCCTGCCCCCGGCGCTCGCTGCGGATGAGATCGGCTTCCTTCAGGATGTTGAAATGGTAGGAGAGAGATCCCTTGGTGATCTCAAACTCATCCGCGATCTGCCCGGCCGTCCGCGAGCCGGTCTGCAGAAGCTGCAATATCTTGCGGCGCTGGGGGTCCGCAATCGCTTTGAATACCGAGTCGTGCATATATTTTGATATCCATCAAAATATAACCCGGCGAAAAATGAAATGCAACTGCCGGCCTAAGGCGTAGCGTGCCGGGTGTGAAGGCGGCAGGAGGGAGCGATATTTGGCAATTGTGCCGATCTGGATGCAACGCCGCTGCGGAAGGTGATACTCCCGCAGCGGCGTGCCCAAGACCCCCTTGGATAGGCTACGTGCCCCGCTTGAACTGCTCTTCTTCAGTGCTGCCGGTCAAAGCGGTGACGGAGGAGTTGCCGCCGCTCACCGTTTGGGTCACGTCGTCGAAGTAGCCGGCGCCAACTTCGCGCTGGTGTTTGGTCGCGGTGTAGCCGTTGGCTTCCGCCGCAAACTCGGCTTGTTGGAGCGCTACGTAGGCTGTCATCTGTTGCGACTTGTAGCCCCGCGCGAGCTCGAACATCGAGTAGTTGAGGGCGTGGAAGCCGGCGAGGGTGATGAACTGGAACTTGTAACCCATCGCGCCCAGCTCGCGCTGGAACTTCGCGATCGTCGTGTCATCGAGCTTGCGCTTCCAGTTGAATGACGGTGAGCAGTTGTAGGCCAGGAGCTTGCCGGGGAACTGCTTGCGGATGGCTTCCGCGAAGTGTTTCGCTTCCTCGAGGTCCGGCTTGCCGGTCTCGCACCACAACAGGTCCGCGTACGGGGCGTAAGCGAGACCACGGGCAATAGCCTGGTCCATGCCAGCCTTCACGTGGAAGAAGCCTTCCGAGGTGCGACCCTTGGAAGCATCAATGAACGGACGGTCGCGCTCATCCACATCCGAGGTCAGCAGGTTGGCTGACTCGGCGTCCGTTCGCGCGAGCAGTACGGTTGGCACATTGGAGACATCAGCAGCCAGGCGGGCGGCGGTGAGCTTGTTGATGGCGTCCTGCGTCGGGACGAGCACTTTGCCGCCCATGTGGCCGCACTTCTTGGCGGAGGAGAGCTGGTCCTCGAAATGGACACCGGCGGCGCCCGCGTCAATCATCTGCTTCATCAGCTCGAAGGCATTCAACACGCCGCCGAAGCCGGCTTCGGCATCCGCCACGATGGGTTTGAACCAGTCGATGGTGTCATCGCCTTCGGCGTGATGCAATTCATCGGCACGCTTGAGAGTCGCGTTGATCCGGCGCACCACCGCCGGAACTGAATCAGCCGGGTACAGCGACTGGTCGGGATACATCTCGCCAGCGAGATTGGCATCACCGGCAACCTGCCAGCCTGACAGGTAGATGGCATCCAGGCCTGCTTTGACCTGCTGCATGGCCTGGTTGCCCGTCAACGCGCCCAGCGAATTGACGAACGGTTTCTCATTCACATAGCGCCACAGCTTCTCAGAGGTCAGCCGTGCAATGGAGTGCTCGACAGCAATCGTCCCACGCAGCCGTACGACATCCTCCGCGCTGTAAGGGCGCACAATTGCGCGCCAGCGGGGGCTGTCGCGCCAGGTGTTACGTAGCTCATCGGCGGTAGGTAGTTGCGATCGCTGCAAACTCATTGTTTTCGCTCTCCGTCTTTTGGGGCCGTCTTTTTCAGGCCGTCAGGTCAGGTGCTCGTAAGCAGGAAGTGTCAGGAACTCATCGAAAGTGTCCTGTTTGATCATCTCGGCAAACAGCCGGGCGGCTGTTGGGAACACTCCGCCGGCGAGCCGCGTGGAGCCCACTTCGCGGTGAATCTGGTCCAGCTCGTCGGTCAGGAGCCGGTCAAAGCGCTCTTCGGTGATCATGCGGCCATCGTTGGTCCGTGCTCCGTGACGGATCCACTGCCACAGCTGGGCCCGGCAGATCTCGGCGGTGGCGGCGTCCTCCATCAATCCATATAGCGGCACGCAGCCATTGCCGCGCAGCCAGGACTCAATGTACTGGACGCCGACCTTGATATTGTTTCGTATGCCGCCTTCCGTGATTTCACCGGCAGGAGCGTCCAACAGATCGACGGGAGTTACATTGACATCCGCCCGTTTGACATCGATCTGGTTGGGCCCGCGCATCACGGCATCAAACGCCGCGAGCGCTGTTGAAGCCAGTCCCGGATGCGCAATCCAGGTGCCGTCGTGTCCGGCGCCAGCCTCGCGAAGCTTGTCAGCGCGTACGCGTGCCAGGGCGAGCTCATTTGCCGAGTGGTCATGGCGGATGGGAATCTGCGCCGCCATGCCGCCCATAGCGTGAGCACCTCGGCGGTGACAGGTCTGGATGAGCAGGTCGACATAGGATTTCAGGAAGTGCCGGTCCATGGTGATGGAAGAGCGGTCGGGCAACAGGAATTCCGGCCGGTTCCGGAATTTCTTGATGTAACTGAAAATGTAATCCCAACGCCCACAGTTGAGTCCGGCGCAATGCTCGCGCAACTCGAACAGGATGGCGTCCATTTCGAACGCCGCAAGCACAGTCTCGATCAGCACAGTGGCGCGGACCGTGCCGCGCTTTAGACCTAACGCATCCTGCGTTGCCACGAACACGTCATTCCACAGCCGGGCCTCGAGGTGGCTCTCCAGCTTCGGCAGATAGAAATAGGGGGCGGTCCCCTTACGGGCCAGTGCCTCGTAGTTGTTGGCCATGTACAGGGCGAAATCGAACAGCGCGCCCGAAACAACTTCTCCGCCGATGCGCACGTGCTTCTCGGGCATGTGCCAGCCGCGAGGACGAACGATGAGCGTGGCGGTTTTCTCGGCCAGGCGATACACGCGGCCATTTTCACGGTCAGAGAAGCTGATCGTGCCGCGGATGGCGTCCCGCAGGTTGACCTGTCCGCGGATCAGGTTGCCCCACGTGGGCGAACACGAGTCTTCGAAGTCCGCCATGAACGCCTTTACGGGCGCGTTCAGGGCGTTGATGATCATCTTGCGATCGACGGGACCTGTGATTTCAACACGGCGGTCACGGAGGTCGGCCGGAATCGGGGCAACCGTCCAATCGCCTGGAGCCGCTTCGGCGGCGGCGAGAGGGGGAAAGGCACGAACAAAATCGGGCAGGGCGCCCGCGTCCAACTCAGCCTGGCGTTGTTCGCGCGCGGCCAACAACTCCAACCTCCGAGGGTTGAAGCGCCGATGCAGGCTGGCTAACAGCTGCATTGACAGCGGTGTCAGGACTTCTTCCGAGCGCTCCACCCAGGGGCCGGAGATCTCGATCCGAGGCCCTGCCTGCTCCCGTGAATAACTGGCCATTTCCGGTTCGGCGTTCATGGGAGGGAGCATAAACGCACGCTGTGAAAGAATTTGACGACAGAAACTTCACACTGTTAATTTCACAGTGAAATTTAACTGCTGAAATTGCACCGCCAGACGTTTTTAGGAAATTGTCATGCCCACGCTTCTCCGGAAGGGTCATTTCCTCGGCGCCAAGCTGCGTTCCATCCGCAAACGCAACGGTTTGACGCTGGAAGAGCTGTCCACGCGCTGTATCCAACGGGATGTCAGCAACGCGCCTTCCGTGTCGTACCTGAGCATGATCGAGAGTGGAAAACGCGCCCCGTCGCCCGAGTTGCTGGAGTTGCTGGCGGCGGTTTTCCAGCGCGAAGCGGCGTGGTTTCTGGATGAAACTCCGGACATAGAGCTTTCAATGCCCGACGCGCCGCCGGGGGGCGCCGCCCGCATCCCTCTCGAGCCGGCGTTTCTATTTTCCAAGAACGTGTTGCAGGCAGCGATTCCGGAACTGCTGGCGCAGACCGGAACGACGGGGCGGCAGTTTGCGCACCTGTTGATCCGGTCGCACCAGGAAATGTCGCGAAATGACTTTCCCGACCTCGAGCGGGCCGCCGACAGTGTGGGAGAACGTCGTTTTCCACTGTCGGTGGATGACCTGCTGCAGCTTTGCAAGCGCCACGGCCTGGAAATCCGTTGGTTTGAGCGTAAACCGGTCCTCGTCCGCGATAAGGACCGGGATGTTCGAAGCATGGTGCGCTCGTTTTTCGAGCCGCCGGGCATCGTCTACGCCAACAAGGCCCTGCAGTCCGATCCGGCGCGTTTGAAGTTCGACCTTGCGGCTCACATTGCACACAAGGTTCTGCACGGCGGCGATGGCCTGAAGTCGGCGCACGCCACCGGCGGTGAAATGGGTGGCAGTCCGGAGGGTGGCACGAGCGCGGCCGGGATGGATGCGCAGGATGTCCTGCATGCGTGGCGCGACTTCGAATGCAGCTTCTTTGCCGGCTCGTTGCTTGCGCCCAGGGTGCCGTTCCGCAAGTTTCTGACAAGTGAGCGCTACCGCGTCGAGGCGGGCGTCAAACTCGAGCTGACGCCGGCGGTCATCATGCGCCGGATGACCAAGGTGTCACCGTACCCCTACTGGCATTTCTTCGATGCCTATCCCCCGGGGTACCTGCGGGCCGTCTACCGGGGAAATGGAATCCCGTTGCCCTGGGGCAACCTGGCCCAGGTGAGCGACCCGTGCCCCCACTGGGCCGTGTTTCGCATGATCGAGGGGACCCGGGGAGAGTCGTCCGGGTCGCAGATTTCCGTGCTGCGGGACGGCGAACGATCTCTCCTGTACTGCTGCAACTCTCAGCGAGTGCGCGATATGGCCGGCAATCCCCACGTGCTGTCGGTGGGCGTGGACCTGGCGCCGGCGCTCGACTCCAATGGAGCCGACACCGCGGCGCTGGTCGACTCCATCTTCAAGGAATGCCTGCACCGCCGGGGTGAAGGGAAAATTCCCAAGGCGGCCTCCCAGGTGCTCCGGGCGGTCGCCAATGTGCTGAATATCGCCTGGATCGAGGACGCACTATCCCAGCCCGCGCGGATCATTTGTCCGCGCAGTACACGATGTCCGCGACCCGAACGGTGCGAGGGCGCCAGGCCGTCACGCGCTCGGGAAATCGCCGATGTCCGGGATGAGATCCTCGGACGTTAGCTGGAATCGCTGCGTTTCAACGTTTCGCCATCTCTTCCAGAGTTTTGTTGACCAGCCACGCAGCCGTTACCCCCAACACCTTGGCGAGTTGGATGATGACTGTGAGGGTGGGGGTGCGGAGCCCTCGCTCCAGCAGGGAAGGATAAGTGCGGTCGAACTCGGCTTCGGCGGCCAGCTCTTCTTGAGACAAGCCCTTCGCCTTGCGAGTTTCCCGCAACACCCTTCCGAACGCTACTGCAACTTTTTGCCGTCGCATGGGGAGCGATCATGAATGAGTGCGCTCCAACTCAACCACGGACAAATGTCGTCAAGTTGCCATGTTAGAAATAATTTTTTGGGTGCTCAGGCGGTTTTCACGACGCCCGCGAGGGCGTCGGTGAGCAGCGTCGGGGTACAGACGCGTCAGAAGAACCCGTGGAGCTCAATAAACCCGATTTTTAAGTGCTCCAAAGGATCCTGGGGAATGCCGTCGGAGTACCGGAATCCGCTACGGATCTGCAGGTATTGGATGGGCGTGAGCTCGTAAACGATGCTGTAGCGCGTCTGCCCGTTATTGGACACGCTCCGGTTCGGATCCAGGTACTCGTGGGTCAACTTGAGATTGTGGCCCTGCGCGATGCGCCAATTGGCCTCGAGCAGCGTCGCGAGCTGGCGGCCGGACCGGGCCGGCAGGCTTTTGTCATCGGTGACGTCGACCTGTCCCAGCCAGGAAATGGGTCCGGTACGTAGGCCTCCGAACAATCCGCCGGCGGTTTTGTTACCCGCGGCCGCGTTGTTGAAATTGGCCGCCAGCCCTACGCGCCAGAATCCGTCGACGTAGCTGAGCTGCCCGCTGTATTGCTTGCCGTGGTCCTTCTCAGGCGCGGACGCGGTCCCGTTCGATATGGCGAGCTGGGCATCCCAGTGTCCGCGCTCGACGCCGAACTCCACGCCCTGATCCGGGGTGGTCATGTTGATGCCGGTGATTCCCTGGACGAGGGCAGACTGGTCCTGGAGCCGGAAACCGAAAGGCAGATACATCTGCCCGGCCTTCACGTACCAGTCATGGCCCTGCGACCAGTAAACCGCATAAGCCTCTTCGTTATTGCTCGTGGGGGAGACCAGCTCATCGACATATATGTAGAGTCGGCCGGGAATGACGTTGGCGCTCGCGTACACGCGGCCCTGCTCGACATCGAAGTCATCGGTCGACGAGCTGCCCGGCTGCTTGGTGAAGCGAGCCTGGGCGCGCAGGTCGCCGCCGATGGAAAAGTACTTGCTGAGCTCTCCCGTCCACAGGTCCGGGCCTGTATCGATATGGTGCGCTGCAAGCTGCGTCTGGGCAAAGATATTGCCAAACACGGTGCGCTCGCCGCCGCCAGTGGGATTCACGTGGCATTGCCCGCATTTGAAGCCGGTCTGCACCGCCAGATAGGGCTCGGCATGAGCTTCGACGGCCAGCAACAACAGGGGGAGCAGCAGGTAACGCAGGGCACGAGTAATCATTGAAGCGCATCCACCGTAAATGTGAAGGAGACATCGGCGCCCAACGCCTGAGCGTTCATGTTGGCGAGCGGGCCATGCAGCGTGAGCCGGTAGGTTCCGTTGCCCAGAGGTACTCGAGGCTCGATGACGAGCGCGGCCGGATTTCCCGTGGGAATCGTCGCGGTCACCAACACGGGCTGGCCTTCCCCAGCGGCCAGGGTGACCGTGGTGTCGTTGACCATGTTTGAATCGAGGTCGCCGTTGAACTCGATGACGATCCGTGGCACTGCCGTGCTGACAATGGAGCCGTCATCGGGCGAGGTGTCGTTGACGGCAAAGCGCTGCACGCTCCTGACGGCGGATTCCAGGCTCTGGGCCGTGGCGGGTTTCTGCGCCCCGTTGGTGATCCATTGACGGATGACGTTGATGGTGGACTGAGGCAGATAGGGTCCGCCGAATGGCATCTGTTGACCGGTGATGCCGGGGGCGCCTTCCAGCTTGCGGATGATGTAGCTGGAGTCCGGATCCCCGGCCTCGACGCGCTGCACGCTGGGCTGCTCCGCGCTGGCCACGCCCACCAACAGCGCGTAGCTGTGGGTTGCATCGAGTTGCAGGCCCTCCGGCGCGCTGGCGCCCTGATGGCACTTGGTGCAGATCGGCGTGAACACATTGTCCTGGATGGACTGAAAATCCGCAGTCAGGCCACCGCCGCCGCCGGAGCCGCCGCCCGGAGCCAAGGGATTGCCGCTCGAATCGAGCCCGTTGCCATTGCCGGCGCACCCATATAGTGCCGCGGCGGCAGCGAGAGAGGCGACGATTGTCTTGTATCGCGCAGACGACATTTAGCTTCGCTCATGAGAAGTTACCCAACCGTAGGTGCTGGAACCGACAGGCAAGGTTTCGTAGCGGAAGAGTTTTTTCGGCTTTGAACCTTTCAGGACACACAGGCGACTCACTCCCGACAGCAATCGAGTGCGATAGTCCATTCCCGCAATGAGCCTGGCGATCCAATACCTGAAATCGGGCAAGCAGCTCGAGCGCTTGCCGCTGGCCATCCTGTACCTGACCGAGCGCTGCAACTCGCGCTGCATTACCTGCGACTACTGGCGGACCGGCCGACTCGACATGACGCTCGCTGCGGTCACGCAGCTGGTGCCGAGCCTCGTGGGCCTGCAGACCCGGGTCGTCCTGATCTCAGGGGGGGAACCATTGATCAACCCGGAATGGGCCGCAATCGCCCGGTTGTTGGTCGATAACGGAATGCGCCTGTGGCTGCTGACATCAGGACTGTCGCTCGTCAAACATGCGCGTAGCGTGACGAGCACGTTTGATGCGATAACTGTTTCGTTGGATGGTACCGACGGTGCCACGTACGCCGCGATCCGCGGGCTCGATGCGTTTGATAATGTATGTGCGGGTATCGAGGCTTGCGCGGATATGGGAGTGCCTGCGAGCGTGCGGGTCACCCTGCAGCGCGCCAACTATCGCCAGTTGCCCCGCTTCATTGATCTGGCCCGGAGGCTTCGTGCGCGGCAAGTTTCATTTCTCGCGGTCGATGTGGCCAATCCCCATGCATTCGGCCGCAACGATGACTTCAGCAACAATCTCGCGTTGAGTCGCGACGACCTGGGCGAGCTCGAGCAGATTCTGAACGCGGTCGAGCGCGACTATGCGGCCGACTTTCGCTCTGGTTTCATAGCGGAGAACCCACAGAAACTGCGCAGGATTCATCAGTACTTCGCTGCGGTTTGTGCGAGCGCCTCTTATCCGCCCGTACGGTGTAATGCGCCCGAAGTTTCGGCTGTCATTGATGCGAAGGGGCGCGTCAGTCCCTGCTTTTTCATCTCGGGTCCGACGGATGCCCGCTGGAGCCATGACCTCGGTGAGGCACTCAATGCCGACTCGATGGTCGATTTGCGTGAGGACATTCGTGTCGGCAACCGTCCTGAATGTAAGCGGTGTGTGTGCTCGCTTTGGCGTGAGCCCGCCGATGTTTGAGCTTCCGTCCGCCGCGTTGCGGCACGCCCGAATTCCGTTAGTCACCGCGCTGATAGACAAGGTGATGACCCTGGGTTACCGGCTGACCGGGAAGGTCCGCTATGACGACTTCCGTATGGAGCGCGTACATGGCCTGCCCTTTGTCGTCACGCCGACCGTGTTGAATCCAAAACTCACCCGCACCGGTGCCTTTTTTGCTTCGCTGCTGGATGCGCAGTTGGTGAGTCGCAACGCGGAAGTGCTCGACATGGGTACCGGTTCCGGAGTTTGCGCCGTGTTTGCCGCCAGGTTCGCGGCTCGTGTGGTGGCGGTGGATATCAATGCCGCGGCAGTTCGTTGCGCCGCCATCAATGCGAGTCTGAACCATCTCGAGCACAAGATTGACGTGCGCCACGGTGACCTGTTCGGGCCGGTTGCGGGGCAGCGGTTTGATCTCGTCATGTTCAATCCGCCCTTTATACGCGGCGTACCGCGCGATGATCGCGACCGGGCCTGGCGTTCGAGCGATGTCGCGGAGCGCTTCGCCGCGGACTTGCGCGAGCACCTGAAGCCGGGCGGGTCGGCGCTGGTTCTGCTGTCGAGCTTTGGCGACGGCCAATTCTTTCTCGAGGAGTTTCACAGGCACGGCTTTGATATTGCAGTGCTGGCTGAACGCCACTTCGTCAACGAGCGTTTGGCGATCTTCAGGTTGAGGCGGCGGCCAGCACCCACCCACATTCAGGATATGACATGACCGGCCGGCTCAAAGTCGTCCTCTACAACCCGCAGGCGGTGTTCTTCACCATGCCGTTGGCGCTGCTCGCCATCGGCTCCGAGCTCGATCCGGAAAAATACGAGATTGTGACCATCGACGGCCGTCTCGAGGCTGACGCAGCCGGTGCGGTTCTGTCCAACATCGAGGGGGCAGTCTGTCTGGGAGTCACCGTCCTGACCGGGGCACCCATCTCGGATGCTCTGCAGATATCGCGCGCTGCAAAGCGGGCTCGCCCGGACCTTCCGGTTGTGTGGGGTGGTTGGCATCCGTCGATGTTCTCACGCGAGTGCCTGGTCGAGCCTTCCGTTGACGTCACGGTACGCGGGCAGGGCGAGGAGACATTCGCGGAGATCGTGAGTCGCCTGGCCGAAGGTCGTTCGTTGGAAGGCTGCGCGGGCTGCACCGTGCGGCTCGCCGACGGAACCATACACGAGAATCCGGCACGGGCGCTGGCGCAGGTGGACAAGTTCCGGGCGCACAATTATGAGCTGATTCCGGTCGAGCGTTACTTCGAGCTGAAAGGCAAGCGCCAACTCGACTACATCTCATCGCAGGGTTGCAACTTCCGCTGTGCGTTCTGCTCCGACCCGTTCGTCTATGGACGCAAGTGGGTGGGACTGGAACCGGTGCGCATGGCCATGCGCCTGAAGGAGCTGTGGGATCGATATCGGTTCGATGACGTCAACTTCCAGGACGAGACCTTCTTTACCCAGCGCGAGCGGGTGCGCGCGCTGGCCGAACGGATCATTGAATCGGGAATGAAAACCACCTGGGCGGCGACCATGCGGGCCGACCAGGGCATCCGCCTGCCTGATGATGTCTGGGTACTGTGTAAGAAGTCCGGACTGCGCCGTCTGTTGGTGGGTGTGGAGTCAGGATCGAACGAGGTCCTCAAGCGCATCCGCAAGGACATCAAGATCGAGCAGGTGTACGAGGTCGCCGCCAAAATGCGCCACCACGGCATCGCCGGACATTTCCCTTTCATTGTCGGCTTTCCGGACGAGAGTGACGCAAACATCCAGGCAACCCTCGACTGCGCGAAGCGCCTGCGCTCCATGAGCCCGGACTTTCTGACGCCCATCTACTACTTCAAGCCTTACCCGGGAAGCGCCTTGGTCATTGAAGCGGTTGAGCGTGGTTTCCGGCTGCCGGAGACCCTGGAGGCGTGGGCACAGTTTGATTATGTCGCCGGCGAACCCGGTCCCTGGGTCTCGCCGGAGAAGTTCGAGCTCATTGAGCGATTCAAGTTCTTCCACGAGCTCGCGTGGAAACGCGCCGGCCGCGGTAAGCGCCTGTTGCAGCAACTCGCGCGGTATCGCTGTGGCCAGGACAATTACCGCTGGCCTGTCGAGATGTTGTTCTCTCGTTGGCTGGTTCCGGCGCAGAAGCTGTCATGACTGTTCAACGGCGTGTCCTGCTGATCAACCCGCGGATTACATCGCGGCGCCACGCGCGATTTCCACTCTCGTTGCTGACACTCGCTGGGGCGCTGGAGCAGAAAGCCACCTGCACAGTCGTTGATGGCAACGTTGATGGGTCATACCTGTCTAACATTGAGCACGCCTTGGCCGCCGATCACTACGATGCGGTCGGCATGACGGTCATGGGCGGCCCCCAGGTCCAATCGGCGATCGATTGCTCGAAACTCATCAGGCGCGCGGCGCCAACTACCCCCGTCATTTGGGGCGGCTATTTCCCCACGCTGTATACGAATGCTGCGCTCAATGCACCCTACGTGGACTTTGCGGTCCGGGGTGCGGGAGAGATCGCGATCGCTGAGCTGTTGGATGCGCTGCCTGCGAGGGAGCTGGGGGGCATCGCCGGGTTGAGTTGGAAACAGGGCGATGCGGTGGTTCACAATGTAGATCGGAAGTCCCGGGACGATCGACCCGATACGCCCTTACCCTATGATCTGCTGGGCGATCCGCGCGCGTATCTTGCCCGGACGTTTCTTGGGAATCGCACCGCCGTGCACCAGGCTGCCCTGGGCTGCCGGTTTCGCTGCACGTTCTGTGGGGTGGCGGCCATGTTCAGCGGCGCTACGTTCCTGCCACCGGCTGAGCGGCTGGAGCGCGATCTCACTTTCCTCAAGGAATCGCTCGGGGCCGACTCGCTGCAATTTTTCGATCACAACTTCTTTGATCGCGAGGCAGCCATGATTCCGCTGTTGGAAGTGCTCGCCAGGGTCCAACTACCCTGGTGGTGCTATGCTCGCGCGGACGCGTTGCTGGGTATGTCCGAATCAACCTGGCGCCTGGTACGCAAGAGCAGGCTCAAGATGGCGTACATTGGGGCGGAATCGCCGAATGATGCGTTGCTGGCGAGCATTCGCAAGGGTACCCACTCCAACCAGACACTCGAAGTGGCTGAGCTATGCCGGCGCCACGGTGTAGTTCCTGAGATGTCTTTCATGGTGGGACCTCCCGATGATACCGAGGCGGAGACCGAGCGTACTTTCGAATTCATCCGACAGGTGAAGAAGGTCAATCCCGATTCCGAGATCATCATCTATATCTACACGCCGCTGCCGCCGGACTCACTGCCGAAGAGCGCCCGCGTGCGCGCCGGGGCCCGGCAACTGCAGGATCTCAATGGCAATCCGATCCAATATCCGACGACGCCGGAAGAGTGGACCGAAAAGCGTTGGGTCGACTATTCGTGTCATGCGGATGCGCCCTGGCTGACCGATCGGGTGCGCCAGCGCATCCGGAACTTCACAACGGTCCTGGGCTGCCGGTTTCCGACCGCGCAGGATGTTCGAAATCCGGCGTGGACCAAGACAGCCCTGAGGGCCATGGCATCCTGGCGCTACCGGTTCCGCCGTTATGACCGGCCCTGGGAGCTCGCGCTCTCCAAACGGCTCGTGCGGCTGGCGAAGCCGCAGGTCACCAGCCTGTGAAACCGGCCGTGTCCATCGTTCTTCCGACGTTCAATCGCCTGCAGTTTCTGCGGCTCACAATCGAATCAGTCTTCGCCCAGACGTTTGCGGACTGGGAGTTGATCATTGCAGATGACGGTTCTGACGAACCCACGAGACAGTACCTGCGGACATTGGCGAGTGAGCCTCGCGTCAAGTTGCTCTGGCTCGAGCACTCAGGCATTCCCGCGGTAGTCCGGAACGCGGGCCTGGCGGAGGCACGCGCCGACCATGTGGCGTTCCTGGACTCTGACGATCTTTGGGAGCCGCGCAAGCTGCAGCGCCAATTCGAAGTCCTGCGTGCTCGCGACAGTTGCCATTGGATCTACACGGCATTCACGCAAGTGGATGGGTCCGGTCGATCCCTGCCAGAGGAGATCCACAGACGTTGGGTCCCACACGAAGGCTCGGTTTTCGAACGAATGGCCATCGGCAGGATCTCGATAAGAACTCCGAGCGTGCTTGCGACACGCGAACTGATCATTCGCGCCGGACGATTCGACGAGACGATCTCTTCTGGCGAGGACTACGATCTGTGGATGCGCATGGCCTTGGAGAGCGATCTGGCGGTCATTGACGAGCCACTGGTGCACGTGCGGCGACACGACGAGAATCACAGCCGCAATTGGCACCTCGCTTATCACGGCCGAGATCACACGCTCGCGAAGTTGCAGCCGCGAGTTGATCCTGCCCGTCGCGCGCTGCTGCGAAGTGAGCGCGTGAAAAACGGACTCAAATTGGCCGCGGAGTATGCCTCATTGGGTGAACGGGCGAATGTGGTGCGCACGCTGCACGTCGCTTTCGGGTATTCGTGGCCGTACGCCCACTGGTGGCGTGACGCCTTCAAGATCCTGGTTCGCCGCTACGTGCCGCAGCGGCTGCTCAATATGTACCGTGCGCATTCCCGTGGTGCCTGACCCAAACGAAATCACGCCATGCTCGTTGTTTTAGAAATATGGAAGCTGCTGCAAGCCAGGCAACGTCGAACTTTCCTGCTGCTGCAGGTGGCCACGCTGCTCATGGCCGTTTCAACACTGGTTGGAATCGCTGCCATTGTCCCCTTCTTCGCGGTGCTCGCCGATCCGGGACGTATTGGTCACAGCGCCGTGCTGGCCTGGCTGTATCAGAACGGGGGGTTCAGCACTCAACACAGCTTTCTGATCGCCGTTGGCTTCGGGTCCGTTGGCATCATCCTGTTGGCGGATGCCATCAACTGGCTCGGGACCCTGGCCATGAACCACTTCGCCTCCACCATCGGCGACTACTTCGCCACCGTGCTCTTCGAGCACTACCTGCATCGGGACTATCCGTTTCACCTGGCCTCCAACAGTGCGACGCTCCTCAACAATGTAATCTGGGAGGTGGGGCGTGGAACGAAGAGCGTGCTGCAATTCTACTTCGTCCTGTGCACCAACCTGGCCGCCGGCCTTCTGATCATCGCCTCGATCGTGCTGGTGAACCCGCTCATCGCCCTGACGACTTTCGTGGCGTTGACCGTGACCTACACGGCGATTTACGTGCTCGTGCGCCGCCGCTTGTTGTACAACGGCCAGTTGGAAACGCGCCATGCCCAACAGCGGACCCGTATAGCCAGCGAGAGTCTCGGCGCGGTCCGGGAGATCAGCCTGCTGGCCAGCCAGGCCTTCTTTCGGGACCAGTTTGATCGCGCGTGCCGGTCTCTTTCCCGGGTAGGTCTCAGTACGCAGGCGATTGCGCAGGGTCCGCGATACATTCTGGAGTGCCTCGTCGTGGCGGGACTGGTCGGAACCGCGCTGTTCCTGGTCGGGCGCGGCGGGGAGACGGGGCCCTGGCTCGCACAACTCACTTACCTGGGATTCGCCGCCTATCGGTTGTTGCCCGCACTCCAGCAGGTATTTCACGCGCTGGTCCGGATTCGAGCAGACCGCGTAGCTTTCCAACACGTCGCCGATGATCTGCGCCGGGCCTGCGCGCCGCAGGAGCGCGCATCACGCACCCTGAACATGGAGTCCTGGCGGGGCAGGCCGTTTCGGCACATTCAGCTCGACGACGTGACATTTCACTATGGCGGCGACCGTCCGCGGGCAATACGCGGCGTGACCTTGCGGATTGATGCGGGCACCACAGTCGGATTGGTAGGCCCCAGCGGGTCCGGCAAGACGACACTGTGTGAGCTGATCCTCGGGCTCCTCGTACCCACTTCCGGGACTCTTGCGGTGGACGGAGTCGTTCTCGACGCGACCAACCGCCTGGATTGGCAATCAACGATAGCGTACGTGCCGCAGGACATTTTCGTATTCGATACCACACTGGCGCAAAACATCGCTGTTGGCGTCGGCGTGGAGCACATTGACACGCGGCGCCTGCACGACGCGGTCCGGCTGGCGCAGCTCGAGTCCCTGGTCGCGACTTTTCCGAACGGCTACCAGGAACAGTTGGGTGAGCACGGCGCGCGTCTCAGCGGTGGCCAGCGGCAACGGCTCGGAATTGCACGTGCGTTGTACCGGGAGGCCTCGGTTTTGATCCTCGATGAAGCTACGAGCGCGCTGGACCATCTGACTGAAGACGAGATCATGTCAACCCTCGACGCGCTGCGTGGCGAGCGAACGATCATCCTGATTGCTCATCGACTGAGTTCAGTGTTGCGCTGTGACGTGATAATCGAAGTCGAGAATGGATCGGTCATCGGCAACCACATCCAGGACCCGCTCACAGCGTGAAATGGCTTCCGCTTTGGCTCTTCGCGTTTGCGCTGGGTGCACGGCTGCTCCTCATTGCTGTCCTCGGGATGGATGGGCTGTACGGACAGGATGCATTTGCCTACATGAACTGTGCTCGCGAGATCCTGCACATACATTGGGGAGAGATCCCGTGCGGCACCTTCTATTGGCCGCTGGGATACCCGTTGCTGGCGGCGTTGTTCATGTTGGTCACGCACGCGCAATTCGGAGCCCAACTGGCGAGCGCGGTTGCGGGAGCTGCCATTGCACCGCTCGCGTATTGGATGGCCATCGAGGTTGGCGCAGCAGGGCGGGGCGAGGCGAGGAGTGGCGTCGCCGCCGGACTGATTGTCGCTTTGTGCGGCACTCTGCTCCTGTCCTCAATCGTTGTGATGTCTGATGCAGCAGGACTGTTCTGGGCCACGTTATCCGCCTGTCTGCTGTTGCGCTGGAGCAATGTGAGCGTGCAGCCCGCGTGGTTGCTGCTGGCGGCGATGGCGTTCGCCATGGCAGTGATCACACGCTGGATTTTCGCTGGACTGATACTTCCGTTCGGGGCGTTTGCCGCACTTGTGACCTGGCACAGGCTGCGGACCGTGCGTTCGCAAGGAACGGCATTGCCGCACAGGTCCGTCATGGTTGCAGGGTTGTCCTGGGCTGGCGCGGCACTCGTCTTCGCACTCATTGTCGTTCCACAGCTCTATATCAACGGCCATTCCGGCTATCCGGTATCGAGCGACGGCTGGATAGTAGGATGGAATCCAGTCAATGCGTTGCGCACTTCATTTGACACAGCAAGCGGGCACTTTGGCTACCGGGTGCCGCCCATCATTTTCAACGCTGAGCCCGTGTTTCATCCGGCCTACCTGTTCCCGCTGCTGACACCTTGTGTGTTGTACGGAGCATGGCAGCTGCGCCGCTCCGCGGCCGTGGTCCTCCTCGGCGGTTGGATCATCACGCTCTACCTTTATCTCATCGGCACCACCCAGGAGAATACGCGTTTTGGCCTGGCGTTCTTCACGCCTGTGGCAGTGCTCGCTGGCGTTGGGATCTTCAGCATGCCGGCACGCTTGCGACTATCGCATCGCTGGCTGTTGCTCGTAGTCTCCCTGTTGCTCGCGATCCCCTTCAGCTATCGTGTGATCGCTGCGTTCAACTCCGCAGCCGCATTACAGTTTTCCGCCATCCGGTATCTGCAGTCACAACTGCCGCCTGCCTCGACTGTCGTGACGTTCGAGTTGTCGATTTCCCTCGAGCACTACACGGATTTTACCGTCGTCGATCTGTTCGCACAGACGCCGGAATCGCTGCGGCTGCTCGTCTGCGCCGCAGGGAGCACGAGCCGCACCAGGAGCACCTATCTTTATGTTGATAGCGCGAAATTGGAGTCACAATGGGTCGGCAAATCGCCGGACGAGGGCTTCCGCTGGCTGCGGGATCACATCGGCCTGACTCAGGTGGGACAGCAGGGGCCCTGGATGTTGTATCGAGTACGGGCATGCAATCAGTAATGGAATTGGTTCGCATGAGCGCTCCCACCCGCCGTTCTCGGGGGGAAAGTGCTCCCGTCGACTCCGCGTACGATGTCCGCGACCTGGCCTATCGTCCGGACATAGACGGACTGCGAGCTGTGGCCGTTGCAGCCGTGTTTCTCTATCACGCCAACGTTCCTGGGTTCACCGGCGGCTTTGCGGGTGTGGATGTCTTCTTCGTGATCTCAGGTTACCTGATCACGCGGCTGCTCACGCCAGCCCCAGGCCATGCGCCGCCAGGATTGGCGGAGTTCTACATACGCCGCGCACGCCGGATCCTGCCTGCCCTGTTGGTCACCACGTCGATCGTTGCCTTGGTTGCTGTCATTCTGCTGCTGCCGCTGGATCTGATCCGGTTTGGAAAGTACATGGCTGCCGCGGCGGCCGGGATCGCCAACATCAATGCTTTGCATGATGCCAACTATTTCGATTCGGGGGCCTTTGGCGTTCCCCTGATTCACTATTGGTCGCTTGCCGTGGAGGAGCAGTTCTACCTGGTGTATCCGGCAGCGTTGCTGATCCTCGCCAGGTACCTGCCGCGATACCGGGCGCCCGCCCTGGCGGTCGCGGCGTGCGCGTCACTGGCAGCTTGCGTCTGGGGCTCGTATTACCATCCGGGACCGACTTTCTACCTGGCACCCCCGCGCGGTTGGGAGCTCTTGCTGGGAGCCCTGGTCGCGCTGAGTGGAGAATTCCGGTTGATTCTGCCGCAGGTGCTGGTGAGGTCGCTCCGCCACCCGCTCGTGTGTGAATTGCTGGCGGTGGCGAGCGTGCTCGCGATCGCTGCTGCCGTCTACTCGTATGATTCCTACTCCAGGTACCCTGGAATGCTGACGCTTGCCCCCTGTCTGGCAACGGCAGCCTTGATCGCCACTGGCAACTCGCGGGCTACGTGGATCGCGCGGTTCCTGTCTGTGCGACCCCTGGTGTTCACTGGTCAAATCTCATACTCGTTGTACTTGTGGCACTTGCCGGTGTTGGTGTTCTTCACTTACTTCATCATCGAAGCCCCGAGCACGGCGCAGGTCATCGCGATATTTGCGCTGAGTTACGCACTGGCAGTGGTGAGTTGGAGACGGGTGGAGAAGCCCATCCGCAACAGGTCCGTGCTGAGCTCAAACCGTTCCTTCGTGGTGGCCGCGATTACACTGAGCGCCGGTCTCGTGGCGGGCGGTCTGCTGCTGTCGAGGTCGGACGGGCTCTCGTGGCGACTCTCGCCAGAGGTTAATTCGGTGGCCGCGGTCGCCGGCCGACATCCCGAGATGGAGCGGATATGTGGAGTCACCTTGCAGCCGGGCATCCCGGCTGACCATCTGTGCCGCTACGGACCCGCCGCTGACGGCTTGCCGATCATGTTGGTTTGGGGCGATAGTCATGCAGCCTCTCTCATCCCTGCCTATGAGCGACTTGCCGTTGCCCACCATTTGCAATTGTTCGTTGTGGGCAGAGGAGGGTGCAGACCCTTGCTGGGCGTTCTCAGCAGGCCTTTGCCCGGAATAAGCCGCTCCGAGTGTGCGCTTTTCAACGCATCGGTCGTCCGGGCCATCGCGACGCTCAACCCGCGGCTCGTCGTCCTGAACGCGCATTGGATCGAAACGGAGGCGGATCTCGAGGCGCAGCCGGATCTGTTCGCCGCGCCCGGACAACCGAAGCTCAGGCGGGCGTTGCAGCAGACCGTAGAGCTCGTCGATCCAGCGAAGCACCCGGTGTGTGTCGTGTTGGATGTTCCAACGATGAAATACAACGTGCCGTACGCAATAGCCATGGTTCACAGGCGGGGCATCTCATCCATCTCCCTGGGCCTCGATGCAGCCGAGGCGCGAGGGGAATTTCGGGAGTTCGAGCAACACGTGCGCGCACTGCAACAGCTGGGTATGGTGCGGGTCGCGGATCCGAAGGACGCGCTCTGCAAGTCCGGCTCGTGCGTATTGGAGGCTGACGGCCAGCCCTTGTACCGTGATCGCGACCATCTCGCTCCGCCCGGAGCGCAGCTCGTCATGAGCGCACTGGAGTCGTGTTTCGATCCGCAGGTTACTTCCAGGTGATCTCGTACAGATCCTGACGCTGCAGGGCGTGGGAGGTGGGTCCGACGGCGGCATTCCAGATTTCGCGAGGGGTCGAGAACGACACGACTGGTTGCTTCGTCAGCTCGATCCCGTCACACAAGCGCAGGCGCTGCGTGAATGCGGCACAAGGATCGTCGCCCTGTTCCGGAAGCACGACGTATCGGATGGCGCGCGCTCGCAGATAGGAAGTCACATCGCCGGAGTACAGATACGGCACGAAATCCGGGTCGGTCAGTCCGCCCAGATCGATCACGCGAACAGAGCCGAAATAGCCGATTGCCCCGATGTCGAGACTGGCCACGGGCGTGCCATGTGCCACGTTGGCATCGAGCCACTTTCCCATGCGCACGTGCGTGTCGTTGATGTGTTGAATTCCGACATCCGTGATCCTGGACCAGCTGGACAGGCTCGCCAGCGCCACGGCAAATACAGGCAACACGACCAGGCTGGGGCTGAGCCAGCGATAGCGCGAGAAGATGGCCATCCTTTGGGTCACCAGTTCAACAACCTGCAAGCCCCCCAATGCAACCAACGGGAATACGAAAATGAGCAGCATTGCCTGGTAGCGCATGCCCTGGCCCGCGGACGGCAGTAGCGCGGCGTAAATGGCGAGATTGGTGCCGGCGAGCAGAATCAGAAACAGGGTGCAGTGAGAACGAGCGCGGGCCAGTCGAAATATCCCGGCCAAAGCGATTGTCAACAGCGCCGCCGCGACCAGCCATTCGGTCCCGGGCGAGCCACCGACACCGAAGAAGAAGTTGACAACATGATCGGCCCAGCTCCATATGAAACCCCTGAGATGTCCAACGACGGCGTCGGTGGGATGCGTGAAATATAACCATCGCCGGCCGCTGAGCGTGGCGGGCATCAGCGCATGAGCGGTCCACAGGTTGTTCAACATCACCAGGGCCCCGAAAAGCATGCATGGCAGCAGAAATCCCATGAGATTGCGGCGCGATTGACCGTTGTGCCAGCCGGCGAGCATGAACAACGGCACAAAGGCCACGGCTTCGGGGCGAGTGGCAATGGACAGGCCGCAACACATTCCCGCCAGCACGGAGTGAATGGCCAGTTGTCCTCTGGCGTACCAGAAATGGGCCGCCAGGAATGCCGTGGCAATGAACAGCAGGTGTTCCATGCCCGTTGCCATGAGCCACACGAAGTTTCCAGTGAGGGCCGGTAATGCGGCCAGCAGTGTTACCTCCACCGCTCGCAGCCCATCACGCCGGGCTGCCGCGAATAGCACGCCGATGACTGTTGCGAGACAGACTGCATTCACCGCCAGCAGGTAGCTGCTCGGACTCAGCCAGGGTAGGAACCGGTAGTTTGCCGCGACTATCCACGGCCATATGGCGCTCGTTGATCCCGCCGTAGCGAGCCCCGGAATATAGCCCGGTATGCCGAAGCGAGCGGCGTTTCGCCCGATGACCTGGTGAATCCACGAGTCATCCAGCGGGAAGCCGCCGTTCTTCAGGACTGCGAGGCTGATTGCGAGCACACCCAACACGAGGCAGCCGCCAATCACCCAGCGGGCGGCGCGGATTGCGGCAGCCGGCGATTCCCGGGCCTGGGCTGAGGTCAACATGGCGGCATGATACTCCCGCGCGACGCGGCTACTGCCTCTGCCAGACTTCGTCCCCATCGGAGAATGTCCACACCCGGTGATACCGTTTCACCAGGAGCTCGTGGACCGGGGCGAAAGGGTATGCCGGCGACTCGAGTCGAGGGGTCCACAGGACGTACTGCACGCGCTTCGCTTCCAACTGCTGAACGCTCAACTGTATGTGGTCCGGGCGGATCTGGTAGCTGGTATCCAGCTCATCCAGGAACACGGGGTTGCGCAGCCCGAGCGGCAGGTAGACGCCCGGCCATCCCGCCTGAAAGAAGAATTGACCTGGGGTGGTGTGCCGGGCCAGCCAGGTCAGTCTCTCCGCGTGCAGGGGTGTGGTTGCAATCCGTCCGGCCGGCAGGTCCGCGAGTACGAATTGTTGGGCGTGGCGGCCCCAGGTCTGATGAGAAGCAATGCCCAGCAAGCTGATCGCCAGCAGGGGTACTGCGTACTTTTGCCAGCGACCGATTCGTTGCGCCAGTATCCAGACGAACAGGATGACGCCCGGTATCAGAGTGTAATAAACCCTGAGCCAACTCGGATGTTGGGCCACTTCAATGAATGTCGCGGCACCTGCCATGGCCAAAGGCACGATACGCCCTGCCTCGGGAGGCTCCGGCTCCCCTGGGCCGCTGCCACCCCGGCACCTCCACAACGAATATGCGTACACGCAAGGAAGCGCGGCATAAACCAACAGGTGCTCGGTGCCCGACGGCTGTCCGATCCACGTCAGGGCCTCGGAGAACCCGAGGGACAGGCCATCGTGGCCACTGACCATGTAGTCCCGCACGTGAGTAATCTGAAAATACAACAGCCGGCGCAGGCCCGCCGTGGCAATGAAATAACCGCTGAGGGCCAACCAGGTCAGCCCGAGCGGCAACCACAGCAATGCTTGCGGCTTCAGCCACATCGACGCCACCGTGCCCTGTCGAAATTCGGCCCGGATGAGGTATGCGGCGATTCCAAGGGCCGCAAACGCGCCGGCCGTCTGAGTAAAAAAGGACGCTGCCCCCAGGAACACCCCGACGAATGCGAATCGCGTCGCCGTGTTGCCCTCCACAACCACGGCAAGGGCTGCCATCACGGCCAACATGCTGAACGCATGATGCGTTCCGTTCAGCATCTTGCCGTAGAAAAAAATAGTGAACAGTGCGGCGGCCAGCGCCGCCTGCCCGGGCCTCATGACTGAACGGGCGACTCGAAAGCACAGCCAGCACAAGCTGATGCCAACCACGAGCACCACCAGGTTGGTCACCCAGATGCGCGGACCGAACAGTTGGAACGCGCCGAGGTAGACCAGGTCAGTGCCCGGTGGCGTGATCTGAAAGAAATCCTGGTAGATGCCTTCACCGTGCAGCAGCCGCAGGGCATAAGTCCAATAAAATACCTGGTCTCCGCCCAACAGAAAGGGCGTCCCGGTGAGCGTGAACAGATTCAGATAGAGGTAGATGGCGCTGCCGAGCAGGAGCGACAACTCATACGCGGCAAAGTGCGGCTGCGCTACGGCCGTGCGCGGCATGGCCACTAACGTCCCATCGCCTGTATTTTGCGGCGTTCATTCATTCCGGCGAGATAGGCCAGCGGATCACTCAACGGAAAGTTTCGCAGGCCGCGAAATACCCTCGGCCAACGCTCAGGTGATTCCGCGTGGACCGCTGCATACCGTTGTGCGGAAATCTCCCAGAATTCTTCGGCCTGGCCTGCGATGCGATGCAACGCGGCGCTGTAGCGCCGCTGGCGGTAGGCACACTGAATGGTCCCAGCCTGGGATTCATAGGCACGCAGCACGGTCTCGTAATCTGAGCGGATGGCCGAAACATCGGTGACCATATTGCTCATGAGAGGATTGAGAGGAACCTGGACCTGGTAGATGCGCACGCGAATGTCGTTCATGCGCGGCGCACTGATCTCACCGAGGGCCAATGCCAGCGCATGTGCGACTTTGAAGTGCTCCGGATGAAAATCGATTCGCGACGGTGCGTAGATGACTCCCGGCTCGAGTTCCTCGAGCAAGGCTCGCAGGACGGCCTGCAACTGGCTGACGCTCCATTCACCCTCAGGAAGACCAATCCACTCCAGGCGCTCGACCTGCATGAGGTTCGCGGCGTTACGAGCTTCGCGGTGCCGTTGGAGCGCCATTTGCGCTGGATCGGCAAACACTTTGGACTGCCGGCCATCCGTGGCAACCGCTAAACAGACGCGATCCCCCGACCGGACGTGCAGCAGCACTGTGCCAACACACCCTATCGCCTCGTCATCAGGATGAGGTGCAACAACCAGCACCCGCTCAACTCCGGTGGTTGTAAACCGCCTGGTATCCGGCCGGATGACGCACGCTGCCGCTCCGAAGCTCAATCTCCACAACTGCTCGACACCATGTGCCATCGTACGTTTGATCGAGCGTAGCCCCGATCTAAATGACATCGAAGTCAGCGCCGCTGAGATTCCAGCGATTCGGGTCCAGCATCGATTCCACGGGTAGCTGCGCGCTCAAAGGAACCAGCTGCACCAAAAACCCACGGCGTGGAACAAACCCGACTCGGCGCAGCCAGCGGAACCACTGGGTACCGGGAACCGCGAGAGTCGACAAGACCTCCACGTTGGTCGCCAGGAGCGTCTCAATCAGCTGCCACAAGAGAGTGTCCCGGGTCCCATGGTCCGTGCGCGCTACCAGGACGTCAACGAGGCAGGCGGATATGCGCCCTTCGTTTTGGGTAAGGCTGTGGACACAATAGCCCGCAGGCTGACCCAGGCGACGCGCAAGTGTCAGCTCGTAGGCTTGCGAGGGCGAAGCCAGGAACCGCCAATTCACCCAGTTACGGTCGCGCACCGTCGAGTACGAACAGTCCGACTTGCAGCGCTCCCAGATCTGATCGAATGATTCGTCCGCCTGTGTCACCCGCTCCGTGTGAACTTCCGGGTCCCGGTGCAGGCATGCCTGCAGCAAGCGATTGGCTACTTTGGCAGGCACCGTCATGCGCTCGAGGACAGGCAGTTTCAGGCGCCGGGCAACGAATGCTTCCGGGCGCAGAGGACGCGTCATCCACTGCAGAGGAAAGAGCGGTCGCCAACCCAGCGAGCCGGTTCGAGAGCCCCACTGGTTGTTGGGTAAGCCGATCACAAATGCGACGCCGTTGTCCCGCCAGGCCGCATATGCGTGTCCCGCAACTTGCGTCAACAGTCCGCGGCGCCGGAATTCCGGCGCTGTCATGGTGTCAACGGACACCATTGACGTTGCTGTCGCTTGCGATAATCTGAACCGGGTAGGAATGCCCGCGTATTGAAATACGGGTTTGTCTCGGGACACCGCCAGCCACACATTGTCCACCGTCCCGGGTTGCCCCTTGAGTTTCCATCTCCAATGATCCTCTGTGATGGGGCGGCCAAATACTGTTTGGAAGAGCTGTACGAGCCCGCACTCGTCACCGGGGCGATAGGCTCGGATGGTGGTTGGGCTCAGATCAGGCATTTGTCGCGGCGGCTGGCCGACTCCAGGCTCGTGCGAAAGTAGTGTAGCTTCAACGCAATGTCAGCGGAGCACAACAGATGCGCATTGCCCTGGTAGTGCCGGGAGGCGTGGACCGATCCGGGGAGTATCGTGTAATCCCGGTGTTGTTGGCGTTGATCTCGCGCCTCGCGCGCGATAATGACTTGCATGTCTACGCTTTGAACCAGGAGCGGGAAGAGTCCGAGTGGCCACTGGACGGGGCCATGATCCACAACATCGGCCCGGTCCGTTCGCGTGTTCGAGCCATTCGTGCAATCTGTACTGCGCATCGAAAGTTGCGTTTCGATGTCATCCAGGCCATCTGGTCCGGCGCGCCCGGAATGGTCGCCGTTACGGCCGCAAGACTGCTCGGTATCCCCAGCGCGGTGCACATCGCGGGCGGCGAGCTTGCTGCCGTAAAGGATATTGGGTATGGCGGCGCCCTGACATGGAGGGGGCGAGCTCGCGAGGCGCTCGTTCTGCGTGCAGCGTCCGCGATCACGGCGGCCAGCGAACCGATACTCACCTCTCTTTCGGAAGTTGGCCTGACAGCAGAACGCCTGCCGTTGGGCGTCGACCTGAAAGCATGGCCGCCGCGTCAACCCGTGCGCCGCAGCGATACTCGTCCCGCGAAGCTCATCCACGTCGCCAGCCTCAATCGTGTGAAAGATCAACCGATGCTTCTGAAGGCGCTTGCGCAGCTCAGGGCGGCCGGTTCGAGCTTCGAGATGCAGATCGTAGGCGAGGACACCCTGGGCGGTGAAATACAGACGCTGGCCGCTCAATTGGGACTGTCCGACCGAGTCCGCTTCCAGGGCTTTCTGACCCAGCGACAGCTGCGCCCGCACCTCGAAACGGCCGACATTCTGCTCATGTCGTCTCGCCACGAGGCGGGACCCGTCGTGATGTTGGAAGCGGCTGCGATAGGCGTGCCGACAGTAGGAACCGCAGTAGGTCACATCGCAGAATGGTCGCCTCGAGCCGCGGTAGCGGTGCCCGTTGGGGATTCCACGGGACTCGCCGGGGCCATCCATGATCTGCTGAAAGACGAAGACCGGCGCTTACGCATCGCCTCCGAGGCGCTGAACCGCGCCGTCGCTGAGGACGCCGACTACACGGCGCAGCGCTTTCGTGCCCTTTATGCACGCCTGATCGCCGCCAAGTGAGCATCATGTTGCAATGCCTACTCTTCGCACACGCTCACGGCACGCGTCGCTTCATGATGATTAGAAAGTGATCGCCCGCTGCGCGGACCAGGGGCCAGCCCGCGGCCAGCCGGTCCAAGCGCCAGAGTCGTGCATGCATCCCGGGATGATTGTCGCGAAGCGATGTCAGGTAGGGCGGGGGAGCGAACACGCACATGCCCCGATAGTGTTCCAGCGTAAACTGCTCCTCGAATGCTCGATAGAATTCGCGCGGCGCATAGTATCGGGTCCAGATCGTATGTTTGTTCATTCCCACTGGCACGGTATTGCGCGCGAAGCGCACGGCAGCGCGTTGCCATCGACCTCGTCCCAGGTAGTGAGCAATTTCCCAGGGGCACACGCGTCCAATCACTGTGAAAACGAGCCTACCGGCGGGTTTCAACAGCCGGGCACACTCGCGGGATACGGCCGAAAGGTCCGGGACGCAGTTGAGCGGTCCCAGATTGGAGTACACCCCATCGTAGCTGCCCGAAGATTCCAACCGATGCAACTCGTGGCCACCCACTTCCAATGCCTGCACCCGCTGGGTCAAACCCTCGCGCCCGGCGCGATCCCGAGTGCGCTGTACCATGAGCGGCGACCAATCCGTTGCAGTCACATGGTGGCCGAGTTTTCCCATGCGCGCAGCGTCCAGCCCGGTGCCACAACCAAGGTCGATCAGGCGGCTGCCCGCAGAGAAAGTCGCGTCGAGCCAACGCCACATCTCCGCGCGCATCTCCTGGATGAGGTCGTTGTTTCCGCGCGGCCCATCGTAGTCGGCGGCGACACTGTCGAACGCGGTACGAGTTTCGCGTAGTCTTACCAGCGTAGGCTCCGCGAGCGGAGATTGCGTTTCGGGCAACGTGTTCATGAGTAAAGCGACACCTGATATTTTTGCCGATCCTTTCCGGGAGCAGGCGCCGCGGCTGGAAAGCCGTCCCCTGCAGTTGTTGGGAGGCCGGTTTCAGTTCCAGAGCAACCGTCAGGAGCTGTTGGACCTGGTTGATGTCGCGTATGGGGGCCTGCCGGCGCACAGGTTGCCGGGCGTTGCACCGCGAATGCGGATCGGCCTGCAGTTGATCTCATCGAGGTCTCACAAAAGACGTGCAGAGCCCCCGCCGCTGCAGTTGCTGTCGGGTGCCGGATATGTTGTAGGGGCAAGTGAATCTTCCACCTTCGTCGTCATGGATGCCGCGGCACGCTCGGCTCTCGTTACCGTGCCGCCGCGGATGCTCGGGTTTCCCTATCACACTCGCTACGAGCTCATCGAATTCGCGGTGTTCACTCTTGCTGCCCGTGTGCGGGGACTGATTCCGTTGCACGGTGCCTGCGTGGGCAGCGGTCGACGGGGTCTCATATTGATGGGGGCCAGCGGTTCGGGCAAATCGACCGTGTCGTTGCAGTGCCTGTTGAATGGCTTCGACTTCGTTTCCGAAGACAGTACATTCGTCATGCCCGAGCGGATGCTGTGCACGGGCGTACCCAACTTTGTGCACGTTCGCTCGGACTCGCTGCGTTGGATAAAGAGCCGTGATGCTGCTGTGATCCGGGAGTCGCCCGTCATCAGTCGACGCAGCGGAGTCAGGAAGTTCGAAGTGGATCTGCGCCAGGGAGGTTATCGGCTGGCGCCTGCTCCCGTACAACTCGCCGCCGTCATATTCCTCTCTACGGCGAGCGCTGCCGGTGGGGCGCTGCTGCAGCCTTTGTCCGAGACACAGACGCTGAAACGGCTCGCTGTTGAGCAGCCCTATGCGGCAAAGCAACCCGGTTGGGCCGGCTTTTGCCGCAAAGCGACGCAGATCGGGGCTTTCGAGTTGCGTCGGGGTCGGCATCCTTTCGAGGCGGTGACGGCGTTGCACAACTTTCTCAGGCATGGGGCGCCGTAAGGGCAGTGCGCACCGCATGCAGCGTCTGTGCACGAGTTTGTTTGGAGAGGACCCACCGCAGCATGCGCTGCCCCTGCGACAAGCTGCCCCAGTCCGAATGCGCGGCGGGAACCTGTGTCTCTACCTCTAATTTGCGCAGTCGCAGTATTTCCTCCCGCGGCCGGATACGGCTGTAAATCAGCTCTATCACCTCGGTCACCGATCGGCACCAGCCGATGCCCGGAAAGGCCTCGATCCATGGGTAAGAGAGCGACACATCCGAGAGTGATTGCCGGCGAGTGACCTGCCGCACCGTCCACTGACAATGCTCTGTGAGCGCAGCCAGCACGTCTTTCGGTACCGCCGTGTTGTAGTAGCGCGCAGTGAGCTGCAATGGCGGAAGCGCCCACCAGAGGCCGCCCGGGTCGGGGCCGGGCGCCAACAGCTCGTTCCAGTCTGAAGCGGACATGCGCGAGGAAACCAACGCGATATCGTGCAGATGCAGCAACCGCAGCGACCGGTACGCCATGGCGCTGGCGGCATGAATCAACAGATGGGTGATCAGAGCTGCGTTCGACGGATATGCGTTCAACCCCGGGTGGGGGCGGGACGGCAGGATATTCCGCGTGACATCTGCAATGCGCAGCGGAAGTATTTCCGCAATCCGTTGATGCAACTCGATCTTGAGGTAATTCTGCGCGTGTTCACCTACTTCGGCATGCACGGTGCGCACGGCGGGCACGAACACCTGGTGCTTCCAGTTTGCGTACTGCTCGCTGAAACCCAATGACTCGAGGACCTGTTCGGCGCGCTGCGTGTCGCGTGGCTGCACCAGCAGATCCACATCTGCCATCGGCCGTTCTCCGGCCCGATACAGACCCAGGTCGTGCAGGGCGGCGCCCTTCAAGGCCAGAAGGGCAAGCGATTCATCGCGTGAGCGGGCGTCCAACTGACTCAACAGCGCCTCGATGCGCCGGTGGCGGGCGGCCACCTGGACCCGTTGAGCCGCGAGGAACAGTTTCCAGCCTGGCGGCCCGTCCCATTTGAGGGCGCCGGCCAGCAGCGACGAGACTCCGTGGATCGCAGCGACGCCACGCGCCAGTTTCCATTCGAGCTCGGACCAGTCGGGGGCAGTGTCGCTGGGGAGTGCCAACTCAGTGGCCAGTCTCTCCGTGATCCTGCGCAGAGTGGCGTGCAACTCCTGAGGCGGCGGCAGCGCGGGTTCCCTGTTGTTGTTCATGACGAGGACGTGCCCACTCGCGCCGTCTCATTGACTGACGAGCGATACACGCGCTCACGGCTGACGAGGTCGTGCCAGCGGCGCTCCAGGGCCCGCTTCGCTGGTGAGTTCAGTCCGGCAGGCTCGACTGTCTGCAAAGTTACCTGATCGTGGATGAGATTGCGGATGCAGCGATAGAACTCGGAAGTGTAGGTGCCCTGGAACATCATCGAGAGATCGTCGCTGTCCTGCCAGTGCGTTTTGCCGACGAGCTGTTCCTTGACCAGTTCGTAGAAGCGCGTCCCCGGCAGGGGATACGAAACACTGACGCCCACATCGTCGGGGCGTGCCTGCTCCAACAGCGCGCGTGTCGCGAGGATGTCCGCGAGGTGTTCACCCAGATATCCCAGCTGGATAAAAAATCCAACGCGGATACCCGCGGCCTTGAGTCGCTCGCGACCCGTTATGATCTCGGTGACCGTGGTGCCCTTGTTCATGGCATCCAACACCCGCTGACTGCCGCTTTCCGCACCGAGCCATGCTTCCTTGCAGCCCGCTTGCGCCAGTGCCACTGACATCCGCTCACTGAGCAGATCGGCGCGAGTCTGGATCGTGAACGGAATACCACCGCCACCGGCATTCAGCACGGCCGTGAATTCATGTATCCAGTCGATGCGGAAGCCGAAGATGTCATCGGCGAACCAGATGTGATCCGGATTGAACGCCGCCTTCAGGTACAACATTTCCTTCGCGACGGAGGCCGCGGTGCGTTGCAGATACTGGTTCCCCCAGATCGGTTTCGCGCACCAGTTGCAGCGGAAGGAGCAGCCGCGCGAAGCGGCCATGTTGAGACTGAAGTAGCCGTGGGCTTTCATCCATACCGAGCGGTAGCGCTCGATGTCCAACAGGTCCCAGGCGGCGCTTTCGCCGAACTGGGTGTAGTTCGACAGCACCTTGTGGCCGTTGATGTTCATCACGGAGTCGTTCACCAGGGTGAACGTCCCCGAGAGGCCGGCAATCAGCTCGCCGGTCGCGGCCCCGGCGTTGCCGTCGAGCTTCGGAATCAGATCCATCAGGGTGGCGAGGCCTTCGCCAGCCAGAGCCACATCGGCCCCCGCTCGCAGATAAGGCTCCGGCGCGTCGCTGACGTCGGGTCCACAGGCGATAACCCGAGCCCCGGCCCGGTGGGCCGCTTCGATCATCCCGCACGCCGCGTCCCGCATCTTGCCGAGGCACATTTTGCTCAGGAAATTGAAGGTGTCCTCGTAGAAAAGGACGACCTGCGGTTGGACCGCCGCGAGCTCGAGGTGATATTCCTCGATGCCCGTCGCGAGCATGGCGTCGAACAGCGCAACCTGATGCCCCGCCTGGCGCAGCATTCCGGCCACCTGCAGGGTCGCCAGAGGCGGATAGGGCTTGGCCCGCTCCACCTGCTTGGAATCGAAGCGCAGAAAGTAGGAGTGGCAAACCAGAATCGAAAGCATTGTGCCGGAGCGCTCCTGTGATACCGATGCCGGTCGGACGAGGCCCCGCCAATGGGCGCATGTCCTACCTCCCGAGTAGGTGGTGTGGGAACGGACTTCGGTTCAAAGGGTGTCACCGCGCTACGGACGCCGGGAATCTGTGGTCCCTGGGGGCGGGCCACTCGGGCAAATAAAATCCTCACCACTTGGGGAGTGGCGCCTGTCACTGAAATGATGCGAAATTTCCGACAAACCCCGGGAGATCCTTCATGAATGACGTCGCTGCCGCCGCCGCCCCGAAAAATCCGATCACGCGTGAGCGGGCGCTGCATGCGTTATATGAAGCGGCGGAGCTCGAGCACAATCTCATGTGCACGTATCTCTACGCAGCCTTCAGTCTGCGGGACGGGGTGGCTGAAGGTCTGACCGCCGAAGAAGCGGCGGCGGTCAGCCGCTGGCGCAAGGTCCTGATCCGCGTGGCGGTCGAGGAAATGCAGCATCTGGCGGCGGTGTGGAATATCACATCGGCCCTGGGTGGCGCGCCGCGGATCGGTCGCACCAATTTTCCCCTCGACCCCGGCTTGCTCCCGGCCGGTATCGTGGTCAAGCTCGCGCCGTTCTCGCCCGAGACCCTGCAGCACTTTGTGTTTCTGGAGCGTCCCCGCGGGTCGACTGAAGTCGATGGTGAGGGGTTCGTGTACGAGCGCAATTACGTCCGGGGGAGCAACGGCTACCCGCATCTGACTCCGATGGGCCTCAACTATGACACTGTGGGAGATTTCTATACGGCCCTGAGCAATGGATTGAAATCCATGGTCGCACAGTACGGAGAAGAGGTTACTTTCGCGGGCGACCCTGCGTTGCAGCTCTCACAGAATGAAATCAACATGGCCGGCTGCAAGCCGGTGATCTGTGTGAAGACGGCGCTTGCTGCATTCGACGCGATCGTCGTGCAGGGCGAGGGCGCTCCGGCGGACTCGGCTGACTCCCACTATCAGAAATTCATCGGTATACGCGAAGAGTATCGCGCGCTGAAGGCGAACAATCCTGACTTCTCGCCTGCGTTTCCCGCGGCCACCAACCCCGTGTTGCGTCGGCCTCCGCGGCCTGAAGGACGCGTGTGGCTGGAGAACCCGGAGGCAATTGCCGTTGTTGATCTGGCCAACGCATCATATGGATTGATGTTGCGATTGCTGGCGTATGCCTACGCCATTCCGGCGCCGTGCGCCGAGAAGTCGTTGTCTACAGATCTGGCGATTGGGCTGATGCAGGCGATGGTGCCCCTGGCGGAGCGCGCCGCGCGCCTGCCTGCGGGGCCCTCCAACCCGCAGTGTCACGCGGGGATGTCATTCACGGCGCTGCGTGATGCAGCGGCGTTGCCTCCTGGCCGCGGCGCACGGCGATTTTTTGTCGAGCGATTTGCGCAGCTGGCGGAGGCTGGTACGGCATTGCGATCGTGTGGGGATCAGCGGGCGGTGGTGGCTGCCGATTTGTTGGGTAAGTTGGCTAAGAGGGCGCAGCGGGGGTATGAGCTGGCCTCGTCTACCACCGCCAATGTGGCGTCGGCGGCCGGCTTGGCCCCGACGGGCGCGACAGCCCAGGGGGCGGCGTTTGCGCGGCCGCTTGCGGGTGGGGCGGCGGCGACCGGGGCGCCGGCGAGCGGGCACCCGGCCGGCGGTGCTGCCGCGGCGGCGACCAACAGCCCATTCGCATCCAACGTCGCCCACGCCGCGGGAGCCGGATCGCCCGCGGCGGTTGCCGGGTCTGCGTCGACTACCGTCAACGGCGTTGAAATCGCCCCCGGCGAAAAGCTCGACCTCCTGTTTGAAACAAAGCGCTGCATCCACGCCCGTTTCTGCGTAACCGGCGCCCCGGATGTGTTCCTGGCCAACGTGCAGGGCCCCTGGCTGCACCCGGACGCCATGGAAGTAGAGCGGGTCGTTGAAATCGCTCACGCCTGTCCATCCGGTGCCGTTCAATACCGCCGCAAAGACGGGGTTCATGACGAAACCGCACCCCCGGTGAACCTCGCAAGCATCCGGGAGTCAGGTCCCTATGCCTTTCGCGGTCAATTGGAGGTCGATGGTGAGGCCATCGGGTTCCGCGCAACCTTGTGCCGCTGTGGCGCGTCCAAGAACAAACCTTTCTGCGACAGCTCGCATCATGAGATCGGATTCAATGCTACGGGCGAACCTGCCTCGGGAAAGACCGACGCGCTGGCTGTACGAAACGGTGTGTTGGCGATCGACCCGCAGCTCAATGGCCCGCTGTCCGTGCGGGGCAATCTCGAAATCACGAGCGGGACGGGCAGGGTCGTCTCGCGAGTCACAGCCGCAAAATTGTGTCGCTGCGGTGGGAGCGCGACCAAGCCTTTCTGCGATGGGACTCACGCCCGCATTGGATTCAAATCAACCTGACCTTCGCAGGTGAGGCTGTGTTACCTGGACAACCTGCGCTCGACGCTGGTTGTCCTCGTGATCAGCATGCACGCGGCGGATACCTACAGTCCGCTCGGAAACTGGTATTTCACCGACCGAACGCCGCTCTCCACCTCCGTACTGCTGTTTTTTGCCGTCTGGCAGATGTTTCTGCAGGCCTTCTTCATGGGGCTGCTGTTCTTCATTGCCGGCCTGTTTGTACCAGGCTCGCTCGATCACAAAGGTCCGCTCCAGTTCGCACGTGAGCGGTTGTGGCGACTCGGCTTGCCGGTTCTGTTCTATATGTTTGTTCTGGGTCCGGTCACCGAGTACTACCTGGCCCATTCCTGGACCTCGACACAGCCGACGTCGTTCGCAAGTGAATGGCTGAAGCACATCCGCAACGGCGAGTTCCTCCAGGAGAACGGTCCCCTGTGGTTTTGCCTGGCTCTACTGATATTTTCCCTTGGCTACACAGCCCTGCGAAAGCTCGAACCGCCACAGCGTCCGCGGGCTGCGCCTGGTACCGCAGGCCTCATCGGCTTTGCTCTGATCATGGCAGTGGCCACTTTCCTGGTGCGTGCCGGCCGACCGCCCACGGTTCTGAACATGCATCCCGGCGACTTCGCCCAGTACATCCTGCTTTTCACGGCCGGAGTTCTGGCCGCGCGCCAACAATGGCTGTCACAGCTGTCGTTCAAACACGGGATGGTCTGGGTCACTCTGGTTGCGACGCTCGGGCTCGTTGCCTGGCTGGCAATCATCGTCGCAGGAGGCGCGCTCGAGGGAGATACGGGCTCCTATTCAGGTGGCTGGCGCTGGCAGAGTGCCGCCTTGGGTTTGTGGGAGTCGTTTACCTGTGTTGGTGCGTGCTTCGGGTTGTTGGTACTTTTTCGCGAGAAGCTGAATTATCAAACACGGCTCACGAAGTTCGCAGCGACTAACGCATTCAGCGTTTATGTGTTCCATCCCCCGGTTGTGATCGCTCTCGCCGAGGTGTTGCATCTAGTTGCCCTCCACCCGCTACTGAAGTTCGTACTCCTGACTCTCGGTGCGGTGGTCGCGTCCTTCGTCCTCAGCGCCGTCATCTTCAGGCGAATTCCCGGCCTGCGCACAATTCTCTAGTTTTGTCGGACTCAGGCGCTGCGATACAGCTTGGTCATCACAAATTCGACGTGGCCCAGCGCTTCAGCAGCCGTGTAGCGACCGTTTGAGGTCCGCACGATGCAGTCGATCAGCACGTCTCCCGCCTGATCGATTGTCATTTCACGCCGGATGATGCCGGACACATCGACATCGATGTGCTCGCTCATCACCCGCACTGTTCGCGGATTGCCACTGACTTTGATGACGGGCATGATCGGGTTGCCGATCACGTTGCCCTGGCCAGTTGGAAAGATGTGCAAGGCGTAGCCGGCGGCTGCCTGAAGTGTGCAGCATTCAGCGGCCGCCGATGAAGTGTCCATGAAGTACAGGCCGGTGCCGCGCGCGGGCGCTTCAGCAGGCTCCAGGACGTCAATGAATTTGATCTTCTTGCCAATCTTCTCGAGATTGCCCAGGGCCTTTTCTTCGATCGTGGTGAGTCCGCCGGCGATGTTGCCTTTGGTCGGCTGACTATCGGACAGGTCGGATGTCTTGTGCGCCTCAATGACATCCTTCTGGTACGCCGACCAGGTCTTCATGAACTTCTCGGCAATTTCAGGCGATACTGCCCGGGCAGCAGCCAGATGCTCCGCGCCTGTGAGCTCCGAGGTTTCACCAAAACAGCCATACAGGCCCAATGGAACCAGCTTGTCATACATGTTGCCCACGGTAGGGCAGGAGGCAAGACCGGTCGTGGTGTCACTCTCACCGCACTTGGCGGCGATCCAGACATCCGTCAGCGGGCATTCGACGCGCACTTTTTCCGATGCGTAGTGCACGAACTCCTTGGCTTTGCGGGACGCAGCCGCCACGGTCGCGATATCACCATTGCCCTCGATCCAGAATCCCGCAACGGGCTTGCCCGTCCTGGCGATACCGTCCACCACCTTCTGGGTCCAGCCCGGCTCGATTCCAATGACGATGCAGGCGGCCACGTTCGGATTGGAGCCGGTGCCGATCATCGTCCGGAAATGCAGGTCGAGGTCTTCGCCGAACTGCAGCCGCCCATACGCATGGGGCAGGGCGATCGTCCCGCGGATATGCGCAGCCACCGCTTCACAGGCGGCATTTGAAATATCATCGAGTGGCAGAATCGCCACGTAGTTGCGGATTCCCGCGCGGCCGTTTTCGCGCCGATAGCCCCAGATGGTCTGTTTTGAGTACGACATGATGCTCACCAGCGCTTCGTCTTCAGGTTGTGGGTATGGACGTGGTCGCCCTTGCGCACGGGCGCAACTATGCGACCGATATCCTCGCCGTACTTGATGACGGTGTCGCCCACCGCGAGGTCCTTCAGCGCAACCTTGTGCCCGATGGGTACATCCTGATTGCTGACGGCATGAAACTCGCTGTTATCCTCGGTGACGACGCAGAACATGTCGGTGCCGGAAGCGAGGTTCTCGACGACGACCACGCCGACGTTGTCGCGGCGGTTATGGACGAGAAGGTGGGGTACTTTGGCCATGGCGATCCATCGGTTAACCGGGTCTTCTATAAGATAGAAGATCGCAGATTGAAATGGCCGAGACAAGTGTCGCCATGAAAGTAGGGAGGAAGCTGCGGCGGCAGTCTCGTACACTCGCTATCCAGCGTGTGCGTGGCGTTGTGGCGATGCATCGTGAATCGTGGTTTGACGGGCAACCGACTATTGGGGCGCTGTCGCTTCGGACCTGAGGATTGAGGGCGGCGGGCAGTGCAGTGGATGGGTTTAATATGAGCATACGTGGCGGCAGCTTTACTCTTGCCTTGGATGTGAATTGCGCGCTGGGCGAATCGCCGGTGTGGGTTCCCGAGCGGGGCCTGCTGATATTTGTAGATATCTCGGGACGCAAGCTGTATCGCTATGACACGGAAGCCAACCAGGTTGAGCACGTGAGTGTTGATGAGGATATCGGTTGTGTCGCCGTCGCGCGCGGTGGCGGCTATGTCGCGGGGATGCGATCCGGTGTCTGGCTGTTGAACGAATCCGGCACGAAGCGTCGCAAGTTGGTTACCAACCCGGAGGATCAGGCCAGCAGCCGCTTCAATGACGGGCGCGTGGATCCCGCGGGACGCTATCTGACCGGCACTCTCGATGAGTCAAAGAAGGTCGGCAATGCCGGTCTGTATCGGTGCGACTCCCGTGGGCTGGTGAGGCTGGACAAGGGCTTCATGACCTCGAATGGGCTCGCATTTTCGCCCGATGGACGGACGCTGTATTTCTCCGACACGCCCCGGTTTGTGATCTATCAGTTTGACTACGATCCCGCATCCGGGGAAGCGAGCAACCGCCGGGAGTTTGCACGGATCGAGCCCACCGCGACGGATCGGGGGCGGCCGGATGGTGCCGCGGTGGATGCGGAAGGTTGTTATTGGTCATCCCTGTACGAGGGAAGTCGGGTTGCCCGGTTTGACCCTTCCGGAAAACTCATGTCCACGCACGCCTTGCCGGTGCGGTGTCCGACGATGCCTGCGTTCGGTGGCGCTGACTTGAAGACGCTGTTTGTGACGACAGCCCGTGATAAGAGCCCGCCTGAGGGTGTGGGCGCTGGTGGCCAGGTTTACTCCTTGCGCGTCGATGTGCCGGGGCTGCCCAACCCGCTGTTCAATCCACAAATATGACATTGACGTACGGGACGGTCCGTTACCGATCGCTCGAAGGCAAATCGGTCCTGGTTACCGGCGGTGCCAATGGCATTGGCGCGGCGATGGTGGAGGGCTTTGCGCAGCAGGGAGCGAAGGTGGCTTTCCTCGACGTGGATGCCGTGGCGGGCCAGGCGCTTGCACAACGCACGGGTACCCGTTTCCTGGCCTGCGATCTGTTGGATATTGAAGCATTGCGAGTGGCAGTTCGCCAGGTTGAAGAAGCCCAGGACGGTGTCAGCGTGTTGGTCAACAACGCCGGCAAGGACGATCGGCAGAATTTCGCCACCATCGAGCCGGCCGACTGGCGTCGGTTGTTGGCCTTCAACCTGGACCACCAGTTCTTTGCCAGCCAGGCGGTTGCGGCGGGCATGGCTCGCAAAGGCAGCGGATCCATTGTCATGCTGGGTTCGGTGTCGTGGATGAGAGGTATGCCGGGGATGGCAACCTATACGGCCGCGAAAGCCGCGATCAATGGCATGACGCGGACACTTGCGCGCGAGTTGGGAGCATCGGGGGTGCGTGTCAATTGCATTGTGCCCGGGGCGATCCTGACTGAGCGCCAGAGTGCGCTTTGGCTGACGCCTGAGGCGAATGCGCAGTTTATTGCGCTTCAGGCACTGAAGTTTCGGCTGACTGCGGAGCATGTCGCCCGCATGGCGCTGTTTCTGGGTTCAGACGAAAGCGCTGGTTGTACGGGCGCCAACTTTGTGGTTGATGGCGGGTTGACGCAGAACTGAGGGCCGTGTGGCACTCAGGTCAGCGTCACCGCGTAGACGAGGTCGCCCGACCTGACGCGGCTGGTTCGCCACTCAACCTTCTGCTCCTGCAGGGAAACGGCCAGCCGGTCGATCACGAGTATCGGGCTCCCCGCGGGTATCTGCAGCGACTTCTCATCCGCCGCCGTTGCCAACTCGGGTCTCAGCTCCTCATGAGCGGCCACAATGTTGATACCGTAGTCGGTCTGGTACAGCGAATAGAGAGTATTCGGCAGCGATGCCCGCTTTTCTATACCGGGAAACAGCGTCGACGGAATGATGATCAGCTCATGAATGGCGGGCCGCCCGTCAACGAGCCGGGTTCTCGTTATCTCAACCACACGCTCAGTACGCGCCAGGTCGAGCTTGGCGCGCTCTGGCGCACGCGACGCTCGCACCTTCACTGATTCCTGGACCCGCTCGGGGACCACACGCTTGCCGCCGGGCCGAGCCATCCGGAAGAAGCGAAAGAGGGTGCGCTCCTGGGTGTTCTCGGCGATGAATGTACCTTTGCCCTGGCGCCGCTCGAGGAGCTTCTCGGCGGTCAGGGAATCG